>Ga0265295_1000213_pt1 | contig 120732 bp, 105 predicted proteins | sample Munlansysbiofilm_FD_192503 | JGI IMG/M metagenome (GOLD analysis project Ga0265295, IMG submission 192503) | Leachate microbial communities from a municipal landfill in Southern Ontario, Canada - Methane capture system biofilm | ecosystem: Engineered > Solid waste > Landfill > Unclassified ...
CGCCACCATCAAAAAGCCAAAGCCTAAGAACGCAGCAGGGCCATACCAAAGAATCAGCGTACGACTGTTAACCGGCGGCTTATAGCGGACAAAGTCACCATAACGATCAACCAGGTACTCAACGATTTGCTCGTTACTTTCACCTTGCTCAAGTTTATTAAAGATCTCATCACGCATATCCATAGCAATCGGCGCATCTGAGTCAGCAATATTTTGATTTTGACACTTAGGGCAACGCAACTCCTCTACGAGAACACGGTAACGATCGCGCTCAGCTTGAGTTGAGAACTCATAGGTATCAATCGAGGCCTGCGCAGTGCTTAGACAGGCCATAACCAGACCTAGGGCATAGAAAAAACGCTTCATTCGTCGAGTAACTCCTGATACATCGGCGCTAATCTTTCACGCCAGATGCGCTTATCAATCACGCCAACAAATTTATGACGAATCACACCTCGCTTATCAAGCATAAATGTTTCGGGTGCGCCATACACGCCCAGGTCAAAACCTAAGGTGCCTTTTGGATCGCTGATATTAAGTTGATAAGGGTTTAAAAAGTCGCTCAACCAGCGCAGCGCATCAGGATTGTTATCTTTGTAGTTGATGCCATAAATCACCACGCCCTGCTGTGCTAGATCATTGAGTACTGGATGCTCAACTTTGCAGGAAACGCACCAAGTGGCCCAAACGTTAATTAACGCTGGGCGGCCAAGTAAGTCGGCACGGGTAATCACCACCTCAGGATCATCCAACGAACGGCTGGAAAACTCAGGGAAAGGTTTACCAATTAAGGCAGATGGCAACTCACTTGGATCATTATTAATCCCAAACAGAGCCATCCCCGCAAATAGCGCGACACCCAGCAAAACGCCGAATACACCGATTAAACGTGCTCTAGACATGTACAGTTTTTCCTTTTTCAGCGACGTCCAAGGTGTCTTTCACTTTTTTCGTCACTTTAACGCGGTAACGCCGATCCATAGCTGCCAAGATACCGCCTAAAGCAGTCATTAAGCCGCCCAGCCAGATCCAGCGTACGAAAGGTTTAATATGTACACGCACTGCCCACGCACCATTTTCTAAGGGCTCACCCAAGGCGACATACAAGTCACGGGTAAAGCCTGCGTTAATACCCGCTTCGGTCATCGGCATCTGTTGCACGGTATACAGACGTTTTTCAGGGTGTAACAGAGCAATCTCTTTGCCATTTTCGAAAATACGCACAGCCCCCTTATCAGAAGTGTAGTTTGGGCCTTGGTGGTGCTCAGCACCCTCAAACACAAAGCGGTAACCGGACAGTTCCAGCGCATCGCCTGGGGCCATTTTCAAGTCACGTTCATCACTGTACTGACTGGACAACACCACACCGACAGCGCACACCACCATACCCAGGTGACCTAACTGCATACCCCAATAACTGCGGGTCAATGAGTGCATCCCTTTGAATAAGCCTTTGTGGCGTGTTTTATCAAGGATATCGCGCACACCGGCCAACACCACCCAAGCACTGACAAAAAACAGGCCCAGCACTGCAATATTAAAGTCGCGATACAGCACGCTACCAATACCGCTTAATACCACGCTGAGCACCAGCACTGGGCCCAGCATTTTAACCAACCATTGCAGCGGTGTGTTTTTCCAGCGGCTAATTACGCCAACACCCATGGCCAACATTAAAATAGCCATCAAGGGCACAAATAATGCATTGAAATACGGTGGGCCAACCGACAACTTAGCACCGGTTAAAGAATCTAGAATCAATGGATACAAGGTACCCAATAACACCATCGCGGTAGCTACCACTAAAATAATATTATTAATTAGCAACAACGTCTCTCTCGACCAAAAGCCAAAGCCCACTTTACTTTTCACTGTCGGCGCTCGCATCACAAACAAAGTGAGCGAGGCACCCACAACAATCAGCAAGAAGACTAAGATAAATACGCCACGCTCAGGGTCAGCTGCAAAGGCATGCACGGAGGTGAGTACGCCGGAACGGACCAAGAAGGTACCTAACAAGCTGAGCGAGAATGCAGCAATGGCCAGCAATACCGTCCAATTTTTGAATACACCGCGTTTTTCTGTCACCGCTAAGGAGTGAATCAGCGCTGTGCCGACCAACCATGGCATAAAGGATGCGTTCTCTACCGGATCCCAGAACCACCAGCCGCCCCAGCCTAATTCGTAGTACGCCCACCATGAACCTAGCGCAATACCTATACCTAAAAACGCCCAAGCGACTAATGTCCATGGACGTGACCAACGCGCCCAAGCGGCATCAAGCTTACCGCCGAGCAGTGCAGCAATGGCGAAAGCAAAAGCTACGGAAAAACCTACATAACCCATATACAGCATCGGTGGATGCACCACTAAACCAAAGTCTTGCAACAAGGGGTTAAGGTCGCGACCGTCCAGTGGCATCTGTGGCAGTAGGCGTTCAAAGGGGTTGGAGGTTTCAATCAAAAACAGCAAGAAACCGACGCTGACCAGCCCCATTACGGCGAGCACCCGCGCCAGCATTTCTTCAGGCAACTGGCGTGAAAAAATCGCTACGGCAAAGGTCCATCCTGATAAAATCAATGCCCATAACAGTAGAGAGCCTTCATGCGCACCCCATACTGCGCTGAACTTGTAATACCAAGGTAAGGCACTATTGGAGTTCGACGCGGTGTAAGCCACCGAGAAATCATCGGTCACAAATGACCAGGTTAAGCAGCCGAAAGCAAACAGCAAAAACAGAAACTGCCCCCAAGCCGCAGGCTGCCCTAAGCTCATCCATTTATGATCGCCACGCCATGCACCCACTAAAGGGAAAAAAGACTGCACAACAGCAAAGCATAACGCAAGGATCATCGCTAACTGACCCAACTCCGGCACAAACAACGCCGCATTGCTCATTTATTTGCTTCCTTCTGACCATCTTCATAATGTTTTAGCATGCCCGTTTTTTCTAAGGCGCTGCTCACTTCTGGTGGCATATAGTTTTCATCGTGCTTGGCCAGCACTTCATCAGCAATTAATACGCCCTGCTCATTTAAACGGCCTAAAGCAACAATACCCTGCCCCTCACGGAACAAGTCAGGCAGGATACCGCGGTATTGAATACCGGTATCCGCATCACCATCCGTTACGACAAAATCAACTGTCAACGAGTCTTCACTGCGAGTCAATGAGCCTTCTTTAACCAAGCCACCAGCACGAATGCGCGCACCTTGTGGTGCTTCACCATTAGCAATTTGTGTTGGGGTATAAAACAAATTGATATTTTGCTGTAAAGCGCTCAGACCGAGCGCAAGAGTCGCAGCCACACCCAATAAAATGGCGACAATTATAATTAAACGCTTTTTACGAACTGGATTCACTGTTGAGCCTCCCGACGCAACCGACGCGCCTCATTCTTTAAATAACGTTGACGGGCCAATAACGGCAAAACCACATTCAACAGTAAAATTGCAAAACTAATGCCATAGGATGACCACACATAGACACCATGATGACCCATCGCTAAAAATTCAGAAAACGAATTAAAATTCATGCTTTGCTCCCGATCTGCCGTGCCACTTCAGCTTGCGCCCAGCGCGTGCGCGATTCACGACGCAACACTTCTAAGCGCATCCGCATCAGCAATACAGCGGCGAAAAAACAATAAAAGCCAATCGTCATAATCAGCAGCGGCAACCACATTTCCATCGGCATCGCCGGCTTTTCAGTAATGGTAAACGTCGCAGGCTGGTGCAAGGTATTCCACCAGTCTACCGAGTACTTGATGATGGGAATATTAACAACACCGACAATCGCCAGAATAGCACAGGCTTTTGCTGAGCTTTCTCGGTTAGTAATCGCATGGCCTAGGGCAATAATGCCAAAGTATAAAAACAATAAAATCAACATCGCAGTCAATCGCGCATCCCAAACCCACCACGCACCCCAGGTCGGCTTGCCCCATACAGCACCGGTGATCAACGCAATAACGGTCATCCAGGCGCCAATGGGTGCTGCTTGTTGTAGCGCCACATCAGCAATTTTCATCTTCCAGACCAAGCCAACCAAGCCGGCAATCGCCAACGAAATATAGGTCGACTGTGCTAAAAAAGCAGCAGGGACATGGATATAGATAATCCTAAAACTGTTGCCTTGCTGATAATCAGGCGGCGCATAGGCCAAGCCCATAACAGCCCCAACTAAGATCAACAAGGCGGCACTGATGCTAAGCCACGGCAACCAGCGCCCGCTTATTTCGTAAAACCACTTGGGCGAGCCCAGCTTGTGAAACCACGTCCAATTCATCGAAATACTCACAATTATTCAAGATCAGTTGTGCAGTGTATGACCGCGTTGCGCGTTTATTATCGACGCTATTGTCACACATACAAATTATTTCATTCGTTTGTTTATTACTCACCCACACTAATGCGTAAGCCTGCAGCAACCGCAAAAGGTGCCAGAGTAACGGTTAACATGGTCAAGCTGGCCATCCACAATAAATAACCAGAGGTCGGCAACCCCTGTAACGCAGCTTGAATCACTCCGCTGCCTAAAATCAGCACCGGTATATAAAGTGGCAAAATCAATAAGGCTAATAATATCCCACCGCGTTTTAAGCCGACAGTTAAGGCTGCACCGACAGCACCAAGTAAACTCAAGACTGGTGTACCCAGTAACAATGACAAGAGCAAGGTTGGAATACGATCGATTGGCATGCCCAGCATCAAGGCCAACACGGGGGACAACATCACCAAAGCCAAACCGCAATACAGCCAGTGCGCCAGTACCTTAGCAAGAACCAGCACCACCAGGGGGTGTGGCGAAACGACCCATTGCTCTAACGAGCCATCCTCAAAATCACTGCGAAATAAACCATCCAATGATAACAACACCGCCAGCAATGCAGCCACCCATAACAAGCCCGGTGACAAAGTTTGTAACAACTGCGACTCAGGCCCAACCGCCAATGGAAATAAAGCGATCACAATGGCAAAAAACACAAGCGGATTGACCAACTCGGCTGGACGGCGAAACATTAGACGTGTCTCACGCAGCAACATCAGCGTAAAAACATTACTCATACAGCTGCCTGCCCTAAATCAAGTTCACGAAAGGTACTGGGAACGTTTTGTAACGGGTGATGTGTGGTTAAAATAACCATGCCACCCTTATTGCAGTGCTGGGCTAAATGCAGCTCTAACTGGGTTACGGCTTGCTTATCCAGTGCGGTAAAGGGTTCATCAAGGATCCACAATGCAGGGGCATCCAAATACAAACGCGCTAAAGCAACCCGGCGCTGCTGCCCTGCCGATAAGGTATGGCAGGCTACATCTTCAAAGCCGGCTAAGCCCACTGCGGCTAATGCCTGCCCAATCTGCTCACGCGTGGCGCCATGATGCAACGCCGCTAACCACATCAGGTTTTCTTCTGCAGTCAGTAAACCTTTAATACCAGCCGCATGGCCAAGCCAAAGCAAATTCGCGGTCAACTCATGACGTTGCTGATGGATACTGACCCCATTGATCAATACCTCACCCGTGGTCGGGCGCATTAAGCCCGCCATTAAGCGCAATAAGCTGGTTTTACCGCTGCCATTGGGACCGCTGACTTGCAGCATATCCTTGGGCTTCACACTGACGTGTAAGTGCTCAAATAGCAGTCGCCAATCACGTTCACAGGCCAAGTTAACAGTTTCAAGATAAGCATCGGTCACAAACACATCGCCTTGCGAAAAAGTTTAGGTCAACCCACAGAGCAGCTTTACTGCTCTACTGACACTCCCATGAGGCGCGATTATACACAGCTGTGCCGCCCTCGCGGCAGGCATTTACAAAGCATTTACAAAGACTTGTACCTGCGCCATCAACTCAACAGCCCAGCAAGTGGTTGATGCAAGCGCGCTGAGTAGTACATCCCAGCAAAGCACAGTAAGGCCGTAGCATACGCCAACCAACGCACAGGTAAACTGTAAGTATTGCGAAAAGCAAAGAGCCCAAAGACCACATACAGCACCAGCAAAATCAATTTAACTTGCAACCAGGCGGCTGACAAAGGTGCGTAATCTAAAATCATTAACAATAAAAACGCAGCCAATAGCAGGCAGCTATCAATCATATAACTGAGGCGGTTTACTTTTTTTTGCCAATCAGTCGCGCGACTAGCTAATAAAACCCACAAGCCGCGCATAACAAACAAGCTGCCGCTGAGCAGCGCCAAACCCATATGAATATTTTTTATCAGCAGATAATGCTCAGCAAACATAGTGCTTTCTCCCCACCTCTGCAATCTATCGAACCTAACTTGCTAAGCTTTTATCTGGCCGCGCTGCAGATCATCACAGTGCGGGCTAGAGCATCAGTCTAAAGCCTAGCGGCCAGGACAAAATTGATTAAAAGCATAAGAACTAAATAGCCCTCGCCAGCCGCAAAAAAACCACTTAAAGCGGGTTGAGTCGGTCACGCCATGATCGAGAGAGAATTTTATATTGTTAAAGCGCTTGTAAATAGCTATTGGCCTGCAATAAATGCTTCTCATCGAGCCCACCAACCAATGCGGCTAAGTGTAGCTGATGAATAATCAGAGACACTTTGGCATCTAAAAGTTCCAGCTGTACCTGCGCCACTTTATTTTCCGCATCTAAACGCTCTAAGGTGGTGTTATCACCGAGTTCATGCCCTAAACGCGTCGCAGATAAGCGCTCTTGACTGGCCTTTAACGCCTTTTGTAATGCACTGACTTGCTGCCCACTGACCTGCACGCCGAGCCATGCGGCGCGCGTTTGCTGTTTAATCTGCTGACGTAGCAGATCACCTTGAGCACGCTTTTGATCCTGTAAGTGCAAGGCCTCTCGATGTTTAGAGCTGCGGTAACCACCGGTAAAGATAGGCACATTGAGCTGCACGCCGATCATCCACTCATCGGTTTTATTTAACGCTGCGCCGTAATCACCGCTGCCATCGAGCTTTTCGTAGCCTAAGCGCCCCACCAAATCCACTGTTAGGCTACTCCAACTCGAGTACTGCGCCACTTGCTCGGCAGCAATACTGACACCCTTATCATGCATCCGCAGCAATGGATTAAGCTGTACGACATCGTTTAGCCATTCACTTAGCGGATTCATTTCTGGCGCGGGTAAAGGGTCGCGCAACGGCAAGCTAAGTAAGTGTTGCGGCGCCTGTCTGGTCAGATCAGTGAAATCAGCCACCGCTAAATCAACCTGCATCTGCGCCGCAAGCAACTGCGCCTGCAAACCTTGCGCATGTGCCAGCGCTTCATAAGTGTCCGTTACGGGACGATCACCTAACTCAAAACGGGTTTGGGTTTCTTGTTGCAGTAAATCAACCTGTGTTTTCTGCTGGGTTAAAAAGTGCACTTTTTCACGTGCCAGCAGCACTGAAAAATAGCGTTGTGCCACGTTTAGTATTAAGTTTTGCTGTGCTGATTGCCACTGTAAATCAGCCACTTCAGCGGCAAGCCTTAATTGACGACTTTGCGCTAAACGTGCTCGATCTAACAACGGCTGCTTAACACCAATACCGTAATTGTATAGATCGCCACCACCAATAGAGGTATTAAACTCCACATCTTCTGAAGTCATAGTTGGCGTAATAAACTCGGCACCTTGTGTACTTGAGGTACGCCCGGCGCGCCCTGCTGTCGCCGTTGCAGCAACGCTGGGCAGCCACAAGCTACGTGCCTGATGCCGCTGCTCACCGCCAGCCTCAACCGCTGCTTGCTCAGCGCGGTACTCGGGATCATGGCCCTGCGCTAAACGCCACGTGTCAACTAAGTCCATCGGCTGAGCAACGCTGACGCTGTGCCACAGCACACCCAGTAACAGGCTAGCAAACAGATAACGTTTAGGCTTGCAGATCAATTGAGGCATGGCTAGCAACTCCTTAACAACCCGGTTTAATGCCAATTTTGCGCAGCAGCGTTTCCATCAAGCACCACTTGGTTAAACCACTCTGCAAGATATTTACCCCCACAAACAAGGTGAAAGCCAACCACCACTCACTGATAAACAGCGGACTAGAGGGTGCACCCAAAAGGATCGATAACACAATAAAAAGACCTGCGACTACGCGCACCACTTGCCATGACGTCATGACTTTTCTCCTTGTTGCTGAAGTTTATAAAGTTTATTGCGATAGGCTGCGTAATACAGCAATGGAATCACCACTAAGGTCAGTACGGTCGAAACCAGCACACCAAAGATCAGTGAAATAGCTAAACCATTAAAGATCGGGTCATCTAAAATAAAGAAGGCACCGAGCATCGCGGCCAAACCGGTTAAGACAATGGGTTGCGCGCGGGTAATTGCTGAGTTAATCACTGCCTGTTCCAGCGAGCGACCGGCTCTGACCTCTAAATTAATAAAGTCCACCAGCAAGATCGAGTTACGCACAATAATTCCAGCCAGAGCGATCATGCCAATCATGCTGGTCGCGGTGAATTGCGCACCGAGCAATGCATGCCCAGGCAATACCCCGATAATGGTCAATGGAATCGGCGCCATAATCACTAAAGGCGTTAAATACGAGGAGAAGTGCGCCACCACCAGTAAATAAATCAACAAGATACCAACCGCATAGGCGGCGCCCATATCACGGAAGGTCTCATAGGTGATCTGCCACTCACCATCCCATTTCAGCGCATAGTTGCGATAGGGATCTTGGGGCTGATTAATAAAGTACTCATCAATTGGCGTACCGGCTGGCGTAACAATCTCCTGCAACGCAGCGCGTGCAGCAAACACCCCATACAAGGGACTGTCCACCGCGCCCGCCATATCTGCGGCCACATAATGCACGGGCAGTAAATCTTTATGGTGAATGGGCTGCTCCTGCTGAGTATCTGAAATCGTCACCAGTTCAGCAATCGCCACCAAGGTATTCTGCGCAGTGCGCACCTTAAGCTGCAGCAGCGTGGCTAAATCACCCTGTAACTCTGGACTTAACTGAATATAGGCCGACGTTGGATACTTGCTGCCATCATGCAACCAGGTCGCCGCCTCCCCCTGCAGCCCAGCACGCAAGGTGGTAACGATATCAGCCTGAGCCACCCCCAATTGGCTAGCTTTTTGCCGATCAATCAATAACAGCTTACGTGGCGCATCAGCAATTGCACTGTCATCAATATCGACCATCCCCTCAACCTCAGCAAACACCGCACGCACTGCATCACCCACCTGCTGTCGTCCTTCAGCCGTTGGCCCATAAATCTCCGCCACCACCGGCGCATGTACCGGCGGACCCGGCGGCACTTCCACCACCTTCAGATTGGCATTGAAACGTTGACCGATCGCCTGCAAGGCTGGGCGCAAACGTGTAGCAATCGCATGACTTTGCTCTGAGCGGTGCGCCTTATCAACCAAGTTGACTTGGATATCACCGCTTTCGCTGTTGCTGCGCAAGTAATACTGGCGCACCAAGCCATTAAAATTAATCGGCGCAGCCGTGCCAGCATAGGCTTGATAATGGATGACTTCTGGCACTGTCGCTAAGTAAGCACCCAACTCACCCAATACAGCCGAAGTTTGCTCTAAGGGTGTGCCAGCCGGCATATCTAGGATAATTTGAAACTCTGACTTATTATCAAACGGCAGCATTTTCAACAGCACTAAGCCAGACACCGGCAGCAGCATCGACAAACCAATAAGCGCCATGACTCCCAGTCCTAAGAAAAAGCGATTGAGCGTGCCGCGCTGTGGATCTAAAAAGGGTTTGAAAATACCTTCAAATAAACGGCTTAACAAGGCTGGCAATCGCGCAGGTTTATTTGCGCTCAGTTCAAGTTGTGCCGGCACTTTATGCCGCAACCATAAGCGTGCCAACCAAGGCGTTAAAGTAAAGGCAATCGCCAATGACAGCACCATCCCCATACTGGCATTAATCGGAATCGGACTCATATAGGGACCCATTAGACCACTGACAAAGGCCATGGGTAATAAAGCAGCAATCACGGTGAAAGTGGCTAAAATTGTTGGACCACCGACCTCATCCACCGCAAATGGAATAATTTCTGTCAGGCTTTTCTCAGGGTGCAAACTTTGATGTCGGTGAATATTTTCTACCACGACAATCGCATCATCGACCAAAATACCAATGGAGAAAATCAAGGCAAATAACGACACGCGATTGAGGGTAAAGCCCCATGCCCACGAGGCAAATAAAGTAGCTGCTAAAGTTAAACCGACCGCCACACCAAGAATGGCTGCCTCACGGCGCCCCAGCGCAAAAAACACTAAAGCCACCACTGATAGGGTGGCAAAAATCAATTTCTGAATCAGTTGACGGGCTTTTTCATTGGCTGTAGCGCCGTAGTCACGGGTTTCGACCACTTCAACGCCATCGGGAATCAGGGTATTTTGCAGCTCAGCCACACGCTGCATCACTGCATTAGACACATCAATAGCATTTTCACCGGGCTTTTTCGTCACAGTTAAAGTGATTGCGGGATACTCTTGCCCCGCTTCACCCACGCTACCAAAACGCACTGAATTACTCGGTTGTAACGGTCCATCACTGACAGTGGCGACATCGCTTAAATAAATAGCACGTCCATCCCGAACCGCCACCACCAGTTCAGCTACGTCCTGCGCATCACTTAAAAAGCCACCTGCATCAATCTGCACCTGAGTGTTGCCGCGAATAAGATTGCCCACGGGCAAGCCTAGATTAGCTGACTGCAAGGTGGTGCGCAGATCATTGACAGTCAGCCCCAGCGCACTTAAGCGCTCGGGCTGAAGATCAATGCGTACCGCACGCCCAGGACCACCAATACTGCGTACTTCACGGGTACCCGGCACACGCTTAATCTCAACTTCAATACTGTGCGCGATGCGCTCTAAATCGTAGGCACCACTATCCTCGGCAGTGCTATACAGGGTCAGCGCGACAATAGGTACATCATCAATCCCCATAGGCCGAGTAATCGGCGCTAATACACCAAAATCTCTAGGCAGCCATTGTTCATTGGAGCGTAAGGTATCGTGCAGGTAAACCAAGGCATCATTGCGCGGCACACCCACGGCAAATTGCACCGTCAGTACTGCCATACCCGGCTGCGAAACCGACATCACATGCTCAACACCGGTCATTTGCGATAACACTTGCTCGGCAGGCGTGGTCACCATACTGACCACATCACGCACTGCAGCACCTGGAAACGGAATAATCACGTTGGCCATGGTGACATTGATTTGCGGCTCTTCTTCTTGCGGAGTGACCAAAATAGCAAACAAACCGAGCAATAACGCCAACAAAGCCAATAAAGGGGTAATTTGCGCAGTTTGAAACGCTGCGGCAACACGGCCAGAAACACCTAAGACAGGTCGCATACTTACTCCTTACTTACGGCATGGTGATCAAGCAGAACCCACTCACCTTCAGCTAAACCACTGCGAACTTCCACAAATTCATGATCAGACACACCTAAACGCACTTGTCTTAACAATGCTTTGTGCTGCCCGCTAAGCACATAGACTGCAGTCAGCTCAGCACGCTGGATCACTGCTGCTTTAGGAATAAATAAACGTTGATCCTGCCCAACCACGGTAGATTGCAGTAATTGAACTTTAACAGGCTGCCCGGGAAATAAATCACCTTGTGGGTTAGCCACAGCAATGCGCAAACGTACGGTATGGGTGGCACGATCAGCGGTAGGTAACACTTGTATTTGCTCTACAGTTAACAAGCGCTGCTGATGCAGGATACGAAGCGCAGCAGTGTTTTTATTCGCAAGATTGATCTGCTCGGCGGCCGCCAGCGGAATCGCGACACTGACACGCAAGGCATTTGGATTAAATAACGACAGCAACGGCATCCCAGGCATGGCCATCTCGCCTTGCATCGCGGGGACATCAATCACCAGCCCATCATAGGGTGCCCGAATCACAAAAAAATCGCTGTTGACTTGCGCCGCTTGCGCTTGCGCCTGTTGGGCTTTTAACTGCGCTGCGGCCGCACGCTGCTGAGCTTCAACCCGCTCTAAAGCAGCTTTACTGATGTAGTTTCTGGCAAATAGCTGTTTTTGTCGCTGTAGCTCTTGGGTTAAAGCATGCAACTCAGCGCGCTCTGCATCCACTTGCGCGGTCATCGCAGCCTGTTGCTGTTTGGCTTGGCTTGCATCAATCTGCATTAAAACTTGCCCAGCACGTACTTGATCGCCGGCACGCACTGCAATCTGTTCGATCACCCCTGCTACTTGCGCCGCTATAGAGGTTTGTGTCACCGCCTCAATATGCCCTTCATACACAGCACTGCGGGCTAAAGATCCACGCGTGACCTGAGCAGTTACCGGCTCTTGAGCAACCGCGCAGGTACTGATCAGTACAGCCGCAAAAGCAAAAAACACCTGTCTTATTATCGTCACTTGCACATCCTCAAACGATAGTTTACCTAATCCTTAATTGATTATGTGACGATGCTTATGGATATGCAAGCAGCTATTGCTCACTGCTCGCGCGACCTAAGAGGTATGAAATAGAAAAAGTGTTTTGCAAGCTTAGGTACCTTGCACCTTGCTCGAACTGGCATGGTACAAACTAGGGCACAGATTGCGCAGGGCTGCGCTGATATTGAGGGGTAGCAAATAAAACGACAGACATAAAAAAGCCCCAATTAAGGGGCTTTGATACTAATAGGGTCTATGTGAAACCCTTATATGGTGCGGACAGAGAGACTCGAACTCTCACACCTCGCGGCGCCAGAACCTAAATCTGGTGTGTCTACCAATTCCACCACGTCCGCTTCTTGCTCACGTATAATGCTTTAAAAGCATTATATTTTCCAAATATGGGGTGGACGATGGGTCTCGAACCCACGACACCGGGAATCACAATCCCGTGCTCTACCGACTGAGCTACGCCCACCATATTGCATGTCACTTTAACACACTTACTTCGTTCGCCCTAATGGCGCGCCCGGCAGGATTCGAACCTGCGACCACCCGCTTAGAAGGCGGGTGCTCTATCCGACTGAGCTACGGGCGCTTGTTGTAATCAACTACTAGGTAGTGACTCTTTCAAGGCTCTCTGCTGTCCAATATGACTTGATCAGCTTTCGTATCCAGCTTCAGGCTGTACTGGGTAAGCGGGGCAAATATTACAGAGCAGAACCGATACCGTCAACCCTTATTTGTAAAATAATCAAATAGATAGTGATTAGCATAAAATACCTCTCAAGCATCTTTGCCCCCTACCGCCGAGCATGCGAGAATAGCACCCATCTTTTTTACTCAAATTAGTATGGCTCATAACCTCATGACAGCACAATTGATTGACGGCAAACAGATCGCCGCAGATATTCGACACACTATCGCCCAACAAGTACAGACTCGCCTTAACCAAGGTTTGCGTGCACCAGGCTTAGCAGTGATTCTAGTCGGCAATGATCCTGCCTCTGAGGTTTATGTCGCGCATAAGCGTAAAGACTGTGAACAAGTGGGTTTTCAATCACAAGCCTATGACTTATCCGCCACGACCACGCAAGAAGAACTACTGAGCTTAATCGACACCCTTAATGCTGACGACACGGTCGATGGTATTTTGGTACAACTGCCACTGCCTAAGCATTTAGATTCATCGCTATTACTTGAGCGCATCAACCCCTATAAAGATGTCGACGGTTTCCACCCCTATAACGTAGGCCGTTTAGCTCAACGCATGCCTCTGCTACGCTCATGCACGCCAAAAGGCATCATGACCCTGCTTGAACACACAGGTGTTGATTTGCATGGCTTAGATGCTGTGATTGTTGGCGCATCAAATATTGTCGGCCGACCCATGGCGCTGGAGCTGCTGCTGGCAGGCTGCACCACGACGATCACCCACCGCTTCACTACAAACCTAGAAGAGCATGTACGCCGTGCAGACCTGGTGGTAGTGGCCGTTGGCATTCCTAACCTAGTTAAAGGTGAATGGATTAAACCGGGCGCAGTGGTGATTGATGTCGGTATTAATCGCCAAGACAATGGTCAACTGATTGGTGATGTTGGCTTTGCCGAGGCCGTTAAGCGCGCCGCATGGATTACCCCTGTGCCAGGTGGTGTTGGCCCGATGACCCGCGCCTGCTTGCTAGAAAACACCTTACAAGCCTGCCAACAAGCAGAAAAGTAACAACTACAGCACTGCTATACTGTTTTATCTGCCGCATCTGAGCGCGGCAGATAAAACAGGTCTTACAAACATTTTTTCAACATTGCATTAATTTTTTGCGCACGCGGATCCATCAACACGCTAGCACCGAGACTGTTGGTAATAAAAGCGACACTCACCTCACGCTCAGGGTCAGCACACCCCAAAGTACCGCCAGCACCCGGATGACCAAAGCTGCGCGCGCCTAATGCATAGCTGGCCGGCAACTGATCCGCCTGCTCCAACATACAACCTAAACCAAAGCGGGTATGGGTCAATAAGGTTAAATCCATCCCCTCACTCTGCTCAGTCAACATCTCGCGAAGCATCTCGCCATCCAGTAATTGACCTTGCAATAAGCCCGTATAAAACCCTGCTAAACCGCGCGCGGTGCTGTGCGCATTGGCTGCTGGCTGCTGCATACGCCGCCACTCAAGTTTATTGGTACTGGTCATCATCGACGGTGGATTGGCAAAGGCTTTAGCTGTCATGCCCCGCGGGTTGTGACCCATACTCTGCATTAAACGCACGGATGTCGGATCAGAGACACCAGCCTTCATGCGCATCACATCACCCACTCGCGGTAATTGCTGGTCTGTCAGGCCCAGATACAACTCCAACTGTAACGGCTGTGCAATCCGCCGCGCGATCGCCTCTCCCGGCTCACAACCTTCAATACGACGAATCAACTCCCCGACCAGCCAGCCATACGTCATTGGCGCATAACCGTGCGCACTACCGGGCGTCCACCACGGCGGGGTATTTTGCACGGCGCTAATCATTCGCGACCAATCATACAATGCTTCAGCGGCGAGCGGCTCCAGCACGGCCGGCAGCCCCGCTTGATGACTGAGTACCTGGCGCAAGGTAATGTGCTGTTTACCCTGCGCGGCAAATTCTGGCCAATAGTCAGCCAGCGGCACATCCAACTGCAGGCGCCCTTCAGCGACCAGTTGCAGCAGTAATACGGCAGCAACCGGCTTTCCGCTGGAAAAAATATTGACCAAGGTATCGCGCTGCCAGAGCTGTTCGCCGTGGCGGTCAATCACCCCACCCCATAGATCCATCACCGTTTCACCGGCAACTTGCACACATAAGGCCGCGCCGCGTTGCTCGGGATCTTCTAATAGTTGCGTAAACACATCGAGCACGCTCGAAAATGCACTGTCACTAACGCCATCAATATGCATACTGACCTCTATTTATCACTGTAGATTTTTAGTCAATTTCACGTCGAAATGGGGGCAATGAATTTAAAATAGCCTTGCCATAGCGCTGCGTGACTAAGCGGCGATCGAGCAAGGTCACACTACCGGTATCTTGCTCATTACGCAGTAAGCGCCCGCAGGCCTGAATTAAACGCAAGGACGCATCAGGCACGGCAATTTCCATAAAGGGATTACCACCACGCGCCTCAATCCACTCCGACAAAGCAGCCTCTACCGGATCATCCGGCACGGCAAAAGGTATTTTAGCGATCACCACATGCTGGCAATAAGCCCCTGGCAAGTCGATACCCTCGGCAAAACTGGCCAAGCCAAATAATACGCTGACCTGACCTTTATCAATCTGCGCTTTATGCTTCACTAAGGTTTCTTGACGCGATAAACCACCCTGAATCAAGATGCGCTTGCGCCATTCGGCATCCACACCAGCAAACACATCCTGCATTTGTCGCCGCGAAGAAAACAGCACCAGACTGCCTTGCGCACCCGCTACGATTGCTGGTAACTCACGAATAATAGCCTGCGTATGCGCATCAGCATTACGCGGATCAGCACGCAAATCAGGCACCCGCAATACGCCAGCTTCAGCATACTTAAAGGGACTGGGCACCACAGCTTTTTTCGACTCAAAGGGTAAGCCAGCACGCATATTAAAGCGGTCAAAGCTACCCAGTGCGGTTAAAGTAGCCGAAGTGATCAAGGCGCCATGCGCGACATTCCATAAATGCCGGCGCAAGGTTTCTGCGGCCAAAATAGGACTGGCATTCACTTCAATATCAAAGGCAGCCCCAGCATCGGCTAAGGACAACCAACGTGCCATCGGAGGGCTTTTCTCAGGGTCTTCTGCAGTAAAGGCCAACCATAACTCTTGATTATTTTCTGCGCGCGCTAAAAGACTACCAAAGAGTGGGTACCATTCTTCGGCCTGGTGACTGGCTAGATTTAAGCCCGGCTCGCCATCCATAGCTTTTTTTAGCAATTCAGTGACCCGGCTAAAAATATCGGTCAACTTAACGAATTCTTTTTTCAGTTCAACACCCAACTCTCTTAACTCTACGGGAATCACGCCACCGACAAAACGGTAACGTGGCTTCTCATAGCTATCAGGATCATTATTGGGCCGAAACTCAGCCAACTGCTCACACAAGGTAAACATAAACTGCATTTGCGTACGCAAGCTCTTTGCCATTGACGGCACCGGCTCAAGTAATCGGCCAAGCTCCCCCGGCAAAGGGTTTTGTGCCAGTAAGCGCGTTAGGTTTTTATCGACTTGCAGCAGCCAGTCCGCAGTTGAGCGCAGGCGCGTAAAATGCGCAAAGTGGCCAATGGCTTTGTCAGGTAAATGATGGCCTTCATCAAACACATAAATGGTTTCCCGCGGATCAGGCAGCACCGCACCGCCACCCAAGGCCAAATCAGCCAAGACCATATCGTGGTTCGTGACGATCACATCCACTTTGGTCATGCCTTCACGGGCCTTATAAAAAGCGCACTGCTGAAAATTGCCACAATGACGGCCGGTGCACTGCGTATGATCAGTGGTCACCCGCGACCAGGTGATATCTTCAAGTACCTGCGGCCAACTATCACGATCACCATCCCAACGATTGCTGCCGAGCTTATTGATCATCTCAGTGAAGAGTTTTTCGCTGTCGCTGTCCACTTCAATATGAAAACCATCATCGGCAAACATCTGCGCAGTGGCCTGTTCAGCTTCACCATGCTGGGATAACGCATCCAGTTTGGATAAGCATAAGTAGCGACCACGGCCTTTAGCTAAGGCGTAACTAAAATTCAAACCGCTGTTTTTAATAATATCGGGCAAATCTTTATCAACAATTTGCTCTTGCAACGCCACGGTCGCCGTGGCAATCACCAAACGTTTGCCGGCCGCTCGCGCAGCAGGAATAGCCGCTAGGCTATAGGCCACAGTTTTTCCGGTTCCCGTGCCTGCTTCAATCGCTACGACAACAGGATCACCTGTGCGTTTACCCTCGTCGTCCACCGCGATATCGCCCAAGGCTTTCGCCACTTCAGCAATCATCAAGCGTTGGCCGTAGCGCGCCTTAAGCCCCTTGGCATCCAAAAAGCGTGTATAAGCGCTTTGGATAGTGTTTTTTAATTCATCGCTGAGCATGTTGCATCCACTTTTTTTGGACTGTATGTTTGTTCAGTACCCATCTAAAAACGTATAATAGTCTGTTTATACGCTTTGTGCTCTACGGATTACTTATGACTGAGACGAGACCCTGCCCTTGCAACCCTAATAGGGCCTTACACGACTGCTGCGGCCGCTACCATTTAGGTGCACTGGCAAGCAGCGCCCAAGCCTTAATGCGCGCACGTTACAGCGCCTATGCAACCCAGCACATTGAGTTTATAAAAAGCACCAGTCTCCCTGCCCAGCAGGCACACCTGGATATGGCGGCAATTGCCCAGTGGAGTCAAAACAGTCAATGGTTAGGATTAGAGGTTATCGCAGAAACACTCGCGCAAGATCAACGCCATGCCACTGTTGAGTTTATTGCGCATTGGCAAGACGAGCACGGTCGCCAACAGCATCAAGAAACTTCTTTATTTATTAAGCCTGCTGAGCGTTGGTTTTTTTATGACCCTACTGCGCCGCTACGAGCAGAACGTAATGCGCCTTGCCCTTGTGCAAGCGGTTTAAAGTTTAAAAAATGCTGTGCGCCTTATTTTTAGAGTAGCCCAGCTAAAACCGCTAGGCCTATTTATCCAGCAATTTAAGATGGGATGTATCGGGCAGCGCAACCGGTGCTGGACGCGCGAGCTGACCCATCTCACTGCCCACTGGCGCAAGGCTAAATGCGGACAAGTCCATATCAGGCGCAGCGACCTCCTCGGGCGTTGTCTGTAAATCATCACCCAACGGCGCGATGCCAAAATCCGGGGCCTGCACATTACGAAAGGCCGCCATATATTCATCACGCGGCGTGACCTGCAACAGCGCATAACCTGCCGCATAGGGCAATGTGGGCGTAGATTGTGACGATTCCTCAGCAGGCAAGCCCGGAATGATCTCCTCCTCAGGCTCGGCATACAAATCACGCACCTGCAATACCGCGCCTACATGCTGAAAAGCCGCGTGGTATTTTGCCACACCAGCGGCATCCAACCCCTTCTTCAGTACCACACGCTGACCGGAAAAAAGTCTCTCCAGCAATGCCGCATCGGCTTGAAACAGGCGGGCGATGTCGGCTTTCACCTGCTCTAGTTCAGCCCCTGGGTGTATTTGCCCGGAAAAAGCAATTTCGAACTGTTGCATATTCAACCCTCGATGATCCATGATTCATCCAGCAATGTAATTGATATATCTTATGTAAACAGGCACTGTGCATGTCTTATTTACCACGACCAACATTTGCTTGATACACTGCGGCAAGATTTGGAGCTAATCAATGAGCAATTTGGCAACTATAAAAAAAACATCTGCACTGTTGGTGCTCTTAGCGCTATTGAGCTCAGTTAGCGGCTGCTCTACTTGGGTCAGCAGCAGTTTTAAAAAACCTGATGTACAATTAGTCGATGTTGAACTGGTGCATGCTAGATTACTTGAGCAACAATTTATTTTACACTTTCGTGTAGACAACCCCAACTCACAAAGTCTGCCAATGCGTGGTATGAACTACCGGATTCTGCTCAATAACACGCCGCTTGCCAGTGGCAGCAATAGCCAATGGATCACCGTACCAGCCAACGGACATGCCTACTTTAAAATGCCTGTGCACACTAATCTGTGGCGACATATGAAAGTTGTGGTGCGTATGTTAGAAAAACCTGATCAGCCGATTCATTACGCCCTACATGCTGATGTAAAAACTGGACTTTTGTTCAGCAAAAAAATCAATATCCTACGTCACGGTGATATCATTCCCGGCGACTATATTCGCGAGTAATTGTTATGTCCTCTACAGAACACGTCCACGGCCCCGACTGCCAACACCATCATCACGAGCCGGTACAACAACCCCACGTACACGGCCCAGATTGTAATCATAGCCAGCATGAACCCGTGCGCAATCCGTTAAAAGCCATTGGCCGTAACGATCCATGCCCATGCGGCAGTCAAAAAAAATACAAAAAGTGTCACGGCGCTTAATGTGCAAACGTTCTCAAATATCTGGCTGCTTGTCGCCGCTGCTTGCATTTTAGGCTTAGCCGCCTACGCCACGGTTTTATGGCGTAAGGTCTGGCAAGCCGAACAGCAACGCAGGCAGCGTAGCAGCGAACAAAAGCAGCAGCGTCGCGATGATTTAATGGTCTTGGCCAACGGCTTTTTAAGTGAACAAATGCCTTGGGCTGAAGGCTGCATTCGCATTAAAGTCATTTTGGATCATTACGACTCTGAAATGGCAATGCACCCTGACTATCAAGTATTACAAAGCGTCTTTAGCGCTACTGAGCATATCCCTACCCATGATGCATGGCGTGAACTCAGCAGTGCAGAAAAGAAAACCTTTATGCAACTGCTCAATGAGCTGGAACAACAGCATAAGGCGCATTCCACACAGGTGGTGCAACAGCTGCTAAAACATTTACAGGCTTAATCAGTCGCTTCATTGTCAAGGTTATGACTGAGCTCAAGGCGGGCACGATCTTGCCACTGCTCAGCAATCTCAGTCTTAACCGACACACCCAGCTGTTGAAAATCACTGGCCTGCTTAATTAAGTTACCTCGCCCATTGACCAGCTGATCACAGGCTTTACGGTAGGCCTCTTGCGCTCGATCCAAGCTATTACCGATGCCATCCATACTGCCAAGAAAGATACGTAACTTATCGTAGACTTTAGCGGCACGTTCAGCCAACTCGGCAGTACTGCGACTTTGCTCTTCAAAGCGCCACAATTGCCGCACAATGGTTAAACTGGCCAACAAGGTACTGGGCGTGGCAATTAAAATATTTTGCTCAATGGCACGCTGCAACAAACCATCATCAGCGCGCATCGCATCGGCAAAAGCCGACTCAATGGGCACAAACATAAACACCATATCCGGCGTATTCAGACCTGGCAAAGCGGCATAATCGCGCTCGGCCAACTCAGCTACTCGCGCCGAAAACGCACTGACATGCTCCAGCAGCGCTTGCGCACGTAGCGTCTCATCCTCAGCATTGACATAGCGTAAATAGGCATTCAACGACACCTTAGCATCAATAATTAAATGTTTATTTTGCGGCAAATACACAATCGCATCTGGACGCTTGCGCCCTTCACTGGTGGTAAAGCTAACCTCACGGGCAAAATCTTTACCCAGCTGCAAACCGGCACGCTCTAACACATTCTCTAAAATCAGCTCTCCCCAATTACCTTGAGTTTTTTTCTGGCCACGCAAAGCACTGCTTAACTCATGGGCTTCTTGAGTGATCTGCTGATTGAGTTCTTTGAGCTGCAAGAGTTGTTGCTGTAAGGAGGCTTGCTGTTGCACATCTTTATGATGAATATCTTCGACCTTCTGCCGAAACCCATCAATTTGTTCGCGAAAAGGTTTGAGCATCGCTTCTAGGGATTGCTGACTACTCTGTGTCAACGACTGGCCACGCGCCTCAAAAATTTGCGTTGCTAACTGCTCAAACTCTAATTTTAATTGCGCACGACTGTCTTTAAGCAATTGCTGCTGCTCTAATAAATGCTGCTCTTTTTGTGCACTTAAGCCGCGCAACGAGGCAAATTCTTGCTGTAACTGCTGATGTTCCTGCTGCAACTTAAGATAAAGCGCGCGCTGCTCTGCCGAGGTGTTCTCACACAGCAATTGTTGCTCTTTAAGCTCACGATAACTGGCTTGCGCTGCGTCCGCAAGGCCGCGCCCTTGCAACAACTGTTCATGCAAGGCGCTGTGCTCGGCTTTGAGCTGCTGATAGTCTGCATGGCGCTGTTGCAGTTGCGCATAGAGTTGATCTTGCTGGCTGCCTGACACCTGCAAATCAGTATCTTGACGGTGCAACTGCTCTTGCGCGGCCAGCAGCGTGACCTGTTGCTCGGTCAGCTGTTGCTGCAAGCGTTGCGCGCGAACAAACTGTTGCACAGCAAAGCCTAGTAGCATAACGACCAACAATAACGGCGCAGCATATATGCTGAACTGTGGCATGGTTAATCCAAACATAAAGAATCACCTTGTGCAGCCAAAGATAACTCAGCGCCAGCAGACTGCTTGCGCGCATTTTTCGCCGCACGAATAAAGCACAACATCCATTGCGCAACGATTTGACCATCATGGGCACTGGCTAAGCTCTGACAAGCAGTTTGGTACTCTTGCGGACAATACATAGACTGGCGTAATGTCAGCAACCCCTCAGAGAACTCATAGGTGAACTCTGGATGCCCCTGAAAGCACAACACCTGCCGCCCTACGACAAAAGCTGCATTTTCACAAAAATCACTACTGGCTAATAACGCAGCACCTGCAGGCAAAGCAGTGACCTGATCACGGTGACTGATCAACAGTTGAAACTCATTCTCGGTGCTAGGCAACCATTCAGGCTTATATTCTAAACGGTAACGATGCACCCCCAGCCCCCAGCCTTTACTGCAGCGCTGCGTATCGCCGCCCAACACCAAGGCAAGAATCTGATGACCAAAGCAAATCCCTATAAGCACATCACCCTGCTCAAAACGCTCACGTAAATAAGCACGAAAAGTAACAATCCACGGATCATTGGCAAAAGAATCGGCCTTACTGCCGGTCACCAGATAGGCATCAAATTGCTGATCAGACTGCGGATACTCACCCCTCAGCACATTAAATACTTGAAATTCCAGATCGGCAGCTTGAGCGGCCAATAACTGTTTAAACATCTGGCCAAAGCCAATAAAAGCATCCTGCATCGCTGGATGCAGATCATCAGCCTCTAAAATACATAATCGTAACGTCATTTAGGCACCGCATAACACTGAGCAAACGCACAGTATAGATGACATCAGAGCGCGCCTGTAGGGCTAAATACAGCAGCGTAGGCCTACTCGTTAGCGCGTATACTTTTATACCCGCTTAAACAAAAAAACCGACTCAACTTTACAGTTGAATCGGTTTTTTTTAAGCCATCACGATCAAGGCCTGATTAGCTCAGCATGCGTATTAATCTTCGCGATAGCGACGCAGCTTCAATGCTTTACCGGCAACACGGGTATCTTTTAATTTACCCAGCAAGCTTTCTAAACCCTCTTCTGGCAATTCAACCAGGCTGAAGCTTTCACGAATTTGGATACGGCCAATCGCTTCACGAGACAAACCACCTTCGTTAAGGATCGCGCCCAGTAAGTTACGTGCAGCAACACCGTCACGTACACCCAGCGCGGTACGGCAACGTACTTTACCTTCGCTCAGCGCTAGTGGTGCGCGACGCTCGCGTCCACCTTCACCACGATCACCTCGATCACCACGTGATTCGCTACGTCCTTCACCACGACCGCCTTCACTGCGACCACCACCGTCACGCGAACCACGCTGAGCGCGATCATCACGACTGCGTGCAGTCATTACAGGCTGCTCACGCTCAACACCGGCTAAAGTAAAGGCCTGACCTTCAGTGGTTTTTGCTAATAAGCCTAGCGCCAACTCTTCAACAGAACAGTTCAGCTCGGTGGTCAAATGAGTCAGTAACTCGATATTTTGGTTTTCTTTGTCTTTTACGCGCGGCGTTAAGTCTTGGGTAAGACGACGGATACGCGCTTGCAAAATAACTTTAGCATCCGGCAATAAGATTTCTGCAACTTTCTGACCAGTCACACGCTCAATCACCTGCAACATACGACGCTCACGCGGAGTCACTAGCAATAAAGCACGACCATCACGGCCAGCACGGCCAGTACGACCAATACGGTGCACATAAGACTCTGGGTCGTATGGCATATCAATATTGAATACGTGAGTGATGCGCGGCACATCAAGACCACGTGCCGCAACGTCAGTGGCAATCACAATATTTAAACGACCATCTTTTAATGAATCAATCACGCGCTCACGTTGATTCTGCGCGATATCACCATTGAGTGCGGCAACTTTGTAGCCTTTGGCTTCAAGTGCTGCTGCAATATCTAAAGTGGCTTGTTTGGTACGCACAAAACCGATCATTGCATCAAAGTCTTCGACTTCAAGTAAACGCAAAATAGCATTCACTTTTTGATCGGCGTGTACCATCAGGTGAGCTTGATCAATACGCGCGACTGTTTGTGTTTTGCTAGCAATTTTAACTTGCTGCGGTTGACGCAAGTGCTTTTCAGCAATGCCACGAATCGAGGCGGGCAAGGTCGCAGAAAAGAGTACGGTCTGACGATCATCAGGCATGGCATTGAAAATAACTTCCAAGTCATCCATAAAGCCAAGTTTTAACATCTCATCGGCTTCATCAAGGACTAAGAATTTAATCGTCGAGAGCAAACCACCGTTACGGCTCAGGTGATCAACTAAACGACCAGGGGTCGCCACAATCACTTGTGCACCGTTACGGATTGCTTTCAGTTGCGGGCCCATCGGCGCGCCACCATAAATTGCGACAACATTCACGCTTGGCATTTGTGCCGCAAAGCTTTCAAATGCAGTGGCCACCTGTAAGGCCAACTCACGGGTCGGTGCCAGCACCAACACTTGTGCTTCGCGACGGTTAGCATCAATACGCGACAAAATAGGTAATGCAAACGCAGCCGTTTTACCGGTACCGGTTTGTGCCTGGCCAATCATATCGTGGCCAGCCATAATTAACGGGATAGACTGTGTTTGAATTGGGGAGGGCTCTTCGTAACCAACTGCAGTAATAGCTGCAAGCACTGAAGGGTGAAGACCTAGGGTGGAAAAATTTCCGACTTCTGGGGTAGTTTCGATTTCTTGGGTCATTGGTATGCCTTATATGCATCCGCAAAGACCCATGAAAGCTGCACACGCCGTGAAAGACCATAATGGTCGCCCTTTTGGCAGCCTATTTGCGAGTATTTGCGAGAACGCTGTTTAGAAAAAACGTCTAGGATAGTCCTGTTGAGGACAAGCAGTCGAAGCAGTACTTCGGGATATTGCAGTAACCTTAACGGTGGCCGATCTGGCCGGCGCATAGTATAGACACTTTCATAGGCGTCTGGCTAGCCCTTGTTAGCTAAGTTATAGCGACAAGTCTAGTTTACTTTTAAAACTACGCAAAATACCGCTCAACGGATCAACAAAACTGATCTGCTTTGCTAAGAGCTTAAGCGGTTGCGTGTAATCATCATATGCAGCCATCTCTTGCAAATGCGGATAGAGTGGATCATTGACTATCGGCGCGCCTAGCGCAGCTAAGTGTACACGCAATTGATGCTTACGCCCAGTTACAGGGTAGAGTCGATAACGCCACAACGCACCATACTGCTCACACACTTCAATCACCGTATCACTGTTGGCAAGACCTGGGACTTCTTGCATGCGGAAAAACGGCTGCGCAGGCTCCAGTCGACTGCTATGCCGATAAGGCCACTCACGATCAGGTAATGCGGGCGCCAGCGCTTCATAGCACTTAAACACTTTACGCTCACGAAATAAACGTTGATAAGCACCACGACTGCTGGGATTGACTGAAAACAATAGCACCCCAGCGGTTAAACGATCGAGACGATGAATCGGCACAATATCAGGATTATCTAAGCGCACCATTAACCGCCGCAAAACGGTTTCTTCAACGTAGCGACCGGCCGGCATAGTCGGTAAAAAGTGTGGTTTATCAACCGCAACTAGATGTTCATCTTGATAAAGAATGCGTTCAGTAAAGGGCACCTTAGTCTCCTCAGGTACTTCACGAAAATAATACACCAAGCCGCCGCTCTGATAAGGCTCGCTCGGCAGCAAACAGTGCTGCTGTGCATCCAGCACTTTACCGGCCTGCATGCGCTGCTGCCATATATCACGGCTGATCGTAGGAAACTGTTCAACCAAAAAATCCAAAAGCAGCCCATAAGGCTGATCCGGCAGGCGCACTTTACTGGCGCCCAGCAAACTATAAGCAGTCATAGCAGCAATTAATGCAAGGTATGCTCAGAAGAATCATCGTCATCTGTTTCACTGAGCGCTTCTTCTTCAGCCAAATGTCCTGCAGCCAGTAAACCGGCATGAAACATTTCTTTAGCAATATCAATATAACGGGCCTTTAAAAAATCACGCGCCTCGCTTGAAAAAACCAGGGTGACTAAAGCTGACTCCTCTTCCGAGCGGCGCAACACAATTCTGCCGTCGGGTAATTCAACAATTTCCAAAAACGCACTGGACATAAATAACTCTTTAAAATCAAATAAAACACTGCGGGGTCGAGATCAGACCCCGCAGACGAGAAGGTTTAAGCGAGCGGTTTACTTTTTACGCTTGTCTTCGACCTGCCATTTTTTACCGTCATAAAATGCTTTCCAACCGCTTGGCTTGCCTTCAATCTCTGACTGCACATACTGCTCTTTGGTTTTACGGCTGTAGCGAATCACGGCAGGCAGGCCATCCGGATCATGGGTTGGCGCCGTGAGCAAATAATGGTACTTCGGATCGATTTCAGCTTTATGTGGCAGCAACTCGAGGACTAAAGGTGCACGTGTCTCACGCTTTTTCGGAAACTGGCTGGCGGCCAAAAACATACCTGCAGCACCATCACGCAATACATAAGTGTCCTCCACTTTCAGGCATTGCAGCTCAGGCATTGGCACCGGATCCATTTTTGGTGGCGCCGCTTCACCGCTGCGCAACAGTTTACGCGTGTTTTTACACTCGCTATTGGTGCAACCAAAATACTTACCAAAACGGCCGGTCTTAAGCTGCATCTCACTGCCGCACTTATCGCACTCAAGACTTGGACCTTCATAGCCTTTAATGCGGAACTGCCCTTCTTCAACTTCAAAGCCACTGCAGTCGGGGTTATTACCACACACATGCAGCTTACGTGTTTCATCTAGCAAATAGGCATCCATGGCCGTCCCGCACTTCGCACAGCGACGTTTATTACGCAACAGTAACGACTCTGACTCACCCTCATCATCGGCGGCCACTTCATCCCCCGGAACCAGGTTCATGGTCGACTTACAACGCTCTTTCGGTGGTAAGGCATAGCCTGAGCAGCCGAGAAACACACCGGTTGACGCGGTACGAATCATCATCGGACGACCGCACTCTTTACAAGGGATATCGGTTAGGGTTGGCGCGTTCTCACGCATGCCATTTTCAGCCGAATCAGCCAACTCAAGCTTCTGCTTAAAGTCTTTATAGAATTCATCCAACAGCTGCTTCCATTGCAGTGTGCCATGCGCCACGCTATCTAAGCGCTCTTCCATCTGCGCGGTAAAATTGTAATCCATCAGATTAGCAAAACTTTCACCTAAGCGCTCAGTGACAATATCGCCCATTTTCTCTGCGTAGAAACGACGATTTTGGATCGCCACATAGCCGCGATCTTGAATGGTCGAAATAATTGCGGCATAGGTCGATGGACGACCAATGCCTTGCTTTTCTAATTCTTTAACTAAGCTGGCTTCACTGTAGCGTGCCGGCGGCTTAGTGAAGTGCTGCGAGGGATCCAGTTTAAGCAAGTTAAGCACATCGCCTTTTTTTAGGTCTGGCAGTACCGCATCTTCTGCGCCCTTACCTTGCTGTGGCTGGATACGAGTGTAACCGTCAAATTTCAAGATACGACCACGCGCACGTAATTCAAATTGCGCAGCCTCAACCGTGACACTAGTGGCCAGATATTCAGCCGCAGGCATTTGGCAGGCGACAAACTGACGCCAAATCAACTCGTACAAGCGCTCAGCGTCGCGCTCCATGCCTTTTAGCTGGGAGGTCTGCGTATTCACATCAGAAGGACGAATCGCCTCGTGCGCCTCTTGCGCGCCCTGTTTGCTGCTATAAAAAACAGGTTTCTCGAGTAAATATTTAGCACCGAACTCCTGCTCAATAAAACCACGCACCATCTCAATTGCATCACCCGAGATATTGGTCGAATCCGTACGCATATAAGTGATGTAACCAGCTTCATACAAACGCTGCGCCAACATCATGGTTTTCTTCACGCCAAAACTTAAGCGCGTACTGGCGGCTTGCTGCAAGGTTGAGGTGATATAAGGCGCGCTGGGACGACTGCTGGTCGGTTTATCTTCGCGCTTAATCACCGCATAGGGTGCTTTCTCAAGCACAGCCAGAGCGGCATCAGTCTGTTCTTTACTGACCGGGCGGAAAGCACTGCCCGCCTCGCGAATCACCTCAAAACGCGTATTGATCTGCTCAGCATTATTTAAATCAGCGTGCACCTGCCAAAACTCTTCAGGAATAAAGGCGCGGATTTCTTTCTCGCGCTCAACCACTAATTTAACTGCAACTGATTGCACACGACCAGCAGAAAGACCACGGGCCACTTTTTTCCACAGCAATGGCGACACCATAAAGCCCACCACGCGATCTAAAAAGCGTCGTGCTTGCTGGGCATTGACCTGATCAATATCCAGTTTGCCTGGCTCAGCAAAGGCACCTTGAATGGCTTTCTTGGTGATTTCGTTAAATACCACGCGCTTATAACGGCTGTCATCTCCACCAATGGCTTCGCGCAGGTGCCAAGCAATGGCCTCCCCTTCGCGGTCCAAGTCAGTTGCGAGATAAATAGTGTCAGCATCTTTAGCTAAGCGGCGCAGCTCTTCAATCACTTTTTCTTTACCCGGCAAAATCTCGTAGCGGGCTTTCCAATCATTTTCAGGATCGATACCCATACGCGCAACCAACTGGCGCATGGCTTTTTCTTTAGGCGTCAACTGTGCAGTGTCAGCCGCTTTGCCACGCTTAGCTGGCTCTTTACCGGCGGCGCCTGAGCCACTTGTCGGTAAATCACGGATATGACCCACGCTCGACTTCACCACATACTCATCACCTAAGTATTTGTTGATTGTCTTCGCCTTAGCAGGGGACTCTACGATAACCAGCGATTTGCTCATTGCTCAGAATATTCCTGGAATAGATAAGGTGATATGCCTGTGTTAGCGCAGTCAATATCACACAAAAAATACGATAACTTACTTTATAGTGAGGCTATATATAGGTTGTAACAGGTCTAGGTCAAGTTTTTGCTCAATTTGATCTTAGCTTTCTGCTGGTGCAAACGTACTTTCTTCTGCTTGCAGCAAAGCAAATCGAGCCTGCCGCTGCCCCTCCACCTCAACCGGCTCAATAAACATTGAGAGCGGCCGTGCCCACAGACCAAAAGCGCCATACAGAGCTTGATAGATCACCAGTTCCTCTTCATTTTCTGAGTGTTTCGCCACCCCTAAAACACGGTACTGCTGACCTTTATAATGCCGGTAAAGACCTGTTGCTAAACTCACAATATTTTCCTCATAAAAAAAGCCGAGGCATAAGGCCCCGGCTTTAGTATTGAACTGACGCTTACACGCGTTCAAATACCGTAGAAATACCTTGACCTAGACCAATACACATGGTGGCTAAACCTAAAGTACCGCTATTTTGCTGCATTACATTGAGCAAGGTACCGGAAATACGCGCACCAGAGCAACCAAATGGGTGTCCTAATGCAATCGCACCACCGTGCAGATTAACCTTTTGCTCCATTTTATCGAGCAATTTAAGGTCTTTCAGTACCGGCAAGGATTGTGCAGCAAAGGCTTCGTTGAGCTCAACAAAGTCAATATCATCTATGCTTAAACCCGCACGTTTCAAAGCTTTATGGGTTGCTGGCACAGGACCATAACCCATGATAGCTGGATCAACACCGGCGACTGCCATCGAACGCACCACAGCCATTGGCTCAATACCAAGGTCTTTAGCACGCTGCGCTGACATCACGATCATGCAGGATGCACCATCAGTAATCTGTGATGAAGTACCGGCCGTCACCGTACCGCCTTTTGGATTAAAGGCTGGACGCAATGCCGCTAAACTTTCCAGTGTTGTTTCTGGACGAATGGTTTCATCGTAATCAAACACTTTTAAGAAACCGTCAGCATCATAGCCTTGCATAGGGATAATTTCATTTTTGAAATTCCCTTCAACAGTGGCTTTGTGCGCTAAACGGTGCGAACGCTCACCAAAGGCATCTTGCTGTTCACGGCTGATACCGTGCATTTTACCCAGCATCTCTGCCGTTAAGCCCATCATACCCGATGCTTTTGACGCGTACAGTGACAGGTGCGGGTTCGGATCCACACCATGCATCATACTGACGTGCCCCATATGCTCAACCCCACCGACCACAAACACATCACCGTTACCGGTCTGGATGGCTTGTACTGCGGTGTGCAGTGCACTCATGGATGAACCGCATAAACGGCTCACAGTCTGTGCAGCGCTGGTGTGAGGGATAGCCGTCAACAAAGAAGCCATACGAGCAACGTTCCAACCCTGCTCTAAGGTTTGATTAACACAACCCCAGATCACATCTTCAACTTCAGCTGGATTAACTTTGCTATTACGATTTAACAAACCAGTAATAACCTGTGCTGACATATCTTCAGCACGTGTATTGCGGTGCATGCCACCTTTCGAACGACCCATTGGGCTACGTCCGAAATCGACAATCACTGCATCTCTTGGATTCAAGCTCATTTCTTTACTCCCGCTCTAATCTGTTCACGATTAACCGAAAAAGGTTTGACCGTTTTTGGCCATTTCACGCAATTTTTCGGTTGGGTGATACAGCGCACCCAAGTCAGCGTATGTGTCTGCCAAAGCAACAAACTCAGCCACTCCAATGCTGTCGATGTAACGTAACGCACCACCACGGAAAAGCGGGAAACCGATACCGTAAATTAAGCCCATATCGGCTTCTGCAGCGGTCTCAACAATACCGTCTTCAAGGCAACGTACTGTTTCCATGCACAACGGAATCATCATCCAATTGATAATGTCTTCATCGCTCACTTCGCGTTGCTCGTAAACAATTGGCGCTAAAATGCCTGCGATCGCCTCATCAACGACTTTTTTCGGCTTACCACGCTTATCTGTTTCGTGAGCATAAAAACCTTTACCGTTTTTCTGCCCTAAACGATCTGCTTCATACAGCGCATCAATGGCGGAGCGCTGATCATCTTTCATGCGATCAGGGAAGCCTTCAGCCATCACATCACGGCCATGGTGTCCCGTATCAATACCCACCACATCGAGTAAGTAAGCAGGCCCCATTGGCCAACCGAATTTCTCCATGACCTTATCAATACGCACAAAATCAACACCAGCACTGACTAACTTGGCAAAACCGCCGAAGTAAGGAAACAACACGCGATTGACTAAGAAACCTGGGCAGTCATTCACCACGATTGGAGTTTTACCCATTTTTTGCGCGTAAGCAACTGTAGTGGCTACGGCTTCATCAGATGAATGCTCACCACGGATCACTTCCACCAGCGGCATCATATGCACTGGGTTAAAGAAGTGCATGCCGACAAAGTTTTCTGGACGCTTGAGGGCTTTAGCTAGCAAGTTAATTGAGATCGTTGAAGTGTTCGAAGCAATGATGGTGTTCTCACCCACATGCTGCTCAACTTCGGCCAATACCGCTTGCTTAACTTTAGGGTTCTCAACAACGGCTTCAACTACGATATCCACATGGCCGAAATCGCCATAGGACATGGTTGGGCGAATCGCATTGAGGGCTTTAGCCATTGCAGCTGGGGTTAAACGCTTACGTTCAACACGCTTAACTAGTAACTTAGCTGCTTCATCCAGACCTAACTGAATACCCTCTTCACGGATATCCTTCATCAGGATTGGCGTACCTTTTAGCGCCGACTGGTAGGCAATACCGCCCCCCATAATACCTGCGCCTAATACGGCAGACAGCTTAACCTCGCGCGCAATTTTCTCGTGTGCTTTCGCTTTACGCTTAAGCGCTTGGTCATTTAAAAATAGACCAATTAAGCTTTCAGCAACCGAGGTTTTCGCCAGCTTAGCAAAGCCTTTGGCTTCAATTTCCAAAGCTTTATCACGACCATGATTGGCCGCTTTTTGAATAGTTTTAACCGCTTCAAGAGGCGCCGGAAAATTCGGACCAGCTTGCGCTGCTACTAAACCTTTGGCAGCCTCAAAGCTCATCATTTGCTCGATGGCGTTGAGCTGGAGTTTTTCCAATTTAGGCTGACGCTTGGCTTTGTAGTCGAGCTCGCCAGATATCGCACGCTTAATCAGATCAATCGAGGCTTCAAGTAACTTATCGGCAGGCACGACAACATCAACAGCACCGACTTTAAGCGCATCTTCTGCACGCCCTTCTTTACCCGCGGCGATCCATTCAATGGCGTTATCTGCACCAATAATACGCGTTAAACGTACAGTTCCGCCGAAGCCCGGATAAATACCCAGTTTAACTTCTGGCAAACCTACTTTCGCACTGTCGGCCATCACGCGGTAATCCGCCGCCAAGCACATTTCAAAACCACCGCCTAAAGCGATGCCATTGATGGCTGCAACGGTGGGGACTTCTAGATCCTCAAACGCGTTAAAGAATGTATTCACTTCAAGGTTGCCTGCAATCAACTCATCTTCAGGCAGCTTAAAGTTTTCAACAAACTCTGTAATGTCGGCACCAACGATAAACACATTTTTAGCACTGGTGACAATCACACCTTTAACATCATTACGGGCGTTAATTGCGACAACTGCATCACGCAGTTCGGTCAGTGTAAGACGGTTAAACTTATTAACGGACTCGCCCTCAAGGTCGAATTTAAATTCGACAATGCCACTTTCAAGGGTCTTCACCGTGATGGCTTTACCTTCGTAAATCATCAACTGATCTCCACGATATGGAAGCTGAGCAGTGTCACTTGAGGCACTGACAGCCATTAAACATTGTGCAAGGCACTTTGCGAAACACCTATTAGCATACACGCCATTGTTGTATTCAAAAGAATTTAAGCGGCGTGGCCAACCTGTATTTCATACGCCCGTTTGATTTGGGTAAGCACACATTCACGGAATTTTTTCTCTTTGTCAATTGTCAGTCGCGAAGAAATCCTAAAAATACGTGCTCTTTATTCACATCCCATTGTTTTAAAAGGGGAAAATATTGATCTAGCGCGCAGCACTTTATTCCTAAACATCCTTACAGTAGCTGTCAGCTCTATCAAAAACCTGGCAGTGCCTGCCGCTTTAACAGCACTCTGAGCGCTGTATCGATGAAGTGCGCAACGTCAGCCGCCTGTCTCCACGCCACAAATACAGGTTTAAACACAGCACTGCCACACAAATCAATACGTGCAATTAGCCTGTGCTGGCGTTACATTGAAGGGGCGTGAATATCGCAACACAGACAGCCTAGCTTGCGTGACGGCTCCATGCGCGTGCAGCACGACTGCAAGGGTTTGAGCTGTTGAATATTGAAGACAAGCTAAGCTCTGTGAGCTTAGGTATAGAGCCTATACGGAGATCCTTATGGCGTATTCTCATCTGCTTATTGCAATTGATCTAACTGAAGACTGTAAGCGTGTATTAAATAAAGCCCATGCACTCTGCCAAGCCTTATCCTGCCAAGCGACTTTAGTGCATGTGGTTGAACCACTGACCATGGCCTTTGGCGGTGATGTGCCAATGGATTTATCTTTACTGCAACAACAGCAAACTGAGCAAGCACAAAACAAGCTCAATATCTTGGCTGAGCAACATCAATTGCTCAAAGACAATAACTGTCATTTACGTTATGGCCAGCCACGCCAAGAAATCCATCAGTTAGCCAAAGAGCAACATTGCGATCTAATTATTGTCGGCAGTCATGGCCGCCATGGTTTAGCACTGCTATTAGGCTCAACCAGCAAGGATCTATTATCTGACGCGCCTTGCGATGTGCTGGCGGTTGATTTGAAGGATCATCATCCAGACGATTAATGCTGGGGCTTAAGCCCATCGTGCACTGATCAGGGAATCAGTGACGCCCTTATAGGTAAATAGGATGCCTAGCGCTGGGCATCCTATTCATTACAGCAGGGTCACTCAGCGCTTAGCTATCGAGCTCAGTCCATCGTTCAATCAGTACATCCAACTGTTCTTGCACAGTGCTAATGTGCGCCAGCACGGCTTCCGTTGTCTCAATCGGTTGCTGATAAAATTCAACCTGTGCGACTTGCTCGTGCAACTCTGCCAGTTTAATTTCCAAGTCTTCGATTTGCCCCGGCAAGGCATCCAGCTCACGCTGTAACTTATAGCTCAGCTTTTTTTTAGGCTCAACGCTGTCTGCCGCGGATTTTGCTGGGCTTGGCTGTTCAGCCGGACTGTTTTGAGCAGCAACAGTGGCTTGAGCCGGCGCTTCCATTTCATCCGCCGCACCCAGTAAGCGAATACTACCGCCCTGCCTTAGCCAATCGTCAAACCCACCGACATACTCACGCACCTTCCCACTGCCATCAAACACCAAGGTGCTGGTGACCACGTTATCCAAGAATGCCCGGTCGTGACTGACAATCAGTACCGTGCCTTTAAACTCCATCAAGACTTCTTCAAGCAGCTCTAGAGTTTCTACATCCAAGTCGTTGGTTGGCTCATCGAGCACCAATAAGTTGGCTGGGCGGGTAAACAACTTAGCCAGCAATAAACGCGCACGCTCACCACCCGACAAGGCTTTAACTGGAGTGCGGGCACGCTGTGGGCTGAACAAGAAATCGCCCAAATAGCTCAAAACATGCTTGCTCTGACCATTAATCATAATGGTGTCGCTGCCTTCACCGACGTTTTCGATTACGGTTTTTTCTGGGTCTAACTGATGACGCAACTGGTCAAAATAGGCCACTTCCAGTTTGGTACCGACCTCAATGCTGCCTTGGGTCGGCTGCAAATCACCCAGTAATAATTTCAGCAAGGTGGTTTTACCGCTACCGTTAGCACCTAACAGACCAATGCGATCACCGCGCTGCAAGACCATGGAGAAGTCTTTAATCAGTTGACGTCCGCCTGGGTGAGCAAAGCTTACTTTATCCACCACAATCACTTGCTTACCGGATTTTTCTGCCGTACCAATACTGATATTCGCCGCACCTTGACGCTCACGGCGTTGACTGCGCTCAGTACGTAGCGCTTTCAATTCACGCACGCGCCCTTCATTACGTGTACGACGCGCTTTAATCCCTTGGCGAATCCACACTTCTTCCTGTGCCAGCTTTTTATCAAACAACGCATTGGCGGTTTCTTCGGCGGCCAACTGCTGTTCTTTATGCTCAAGGAAACTGGCGTAGTCACCATTCCAGTCAATCAAATGGCCACGGTCTAGCTCTAAAATACGCGTAGCAATATTTTGTAAGAATGCCCGGTCGTGGGTAATAAAAAGCACAGCACCGGTAAAGTTAAGCAGTGCGGCTTCAAGCCAAGCAATCGCACCAATATCTAAGTGGTTGGTCGGCTCATCGAGTAACAGTAAATCAGGCTCAGCCACTAAGGCTTGTGCGAGCAACACGCGACGACGCCAGCCACCGGATAATTCATTCAGTTTTTTATCCGCAGGCAATTGCAAGCGGCTTAAGGTGCTATCAACCAATTGCTGTAAGCGCCAACCATCACGCGCTTCTAAATCTTGCTGCACATGCATCAGCTTATTCAGATCTTCATCGGTATGAATATTTTGGCTGAGACGATTGTACTCAGCGAGTAGCGCGCCGACGCCATCAAGGCCTTCAGACACCACTTCAAAAATGGTGCGATCATCGGCGACCGGCAGCTCTTGCGGCAGTTCGCCAATTTTCAGGCCCGGTGCACGCCATACCTCACCGGTATCGGCTAAACGCGCACCTTTGACCAAATGCAGCATGCTTGACTTGCCCGTACCATTGCGGCCAATAATGCACACGCGCTCGCCACGAGCAATCTGCCACGAGACCTCTTCTAAAAGGGGCGTGGCGCCGTAAGCAAGTGATACTTGAGTTAATTTGAGCAAAGTCATTTGTAGTTCTCCTAAAATCTGCGAGGTATTGTACAGATTCGCGCAAGGATTCGTTGGATATCTGCATTCAACACCGCCCCCGCCCCTTTCACCGCTCTACACAAGCAGCTAAGCTAGGCTGCCTTCGCCATAAAACTGATAATTTTCTGGCGCTTTACTGGGCATTTATTTTTTAGGGCTTTTTATGCGCAGTCGATATCTATTACCCCTGGTGTTGTTTTTTACACTCTCGATCCCTGTATCAACAGCCTATGCGGCCTCGCTCACGCAGCAACGCCAACTGTATAACCAAGCCAAATTAGCGCTCAGTAAAAATGATGCCTCGGTTTATCTCAATAACCGCCCAGCACTACGCGACTATCCATTAACCGCGTATTTAGCCTATGACGAATTAACCCAGCGTCTGCCCAGCGCCAGCGATACAGAGGTCGAAAAGTTTCTCTTGGAGCATGGCGATTTACCCCAAATCAACTGGATGAAATTACGCTGGTTACGCTTACTCAGTGAGCGCCAGCAATGGCCGTTGTTTCTTAAGTACTATAGCCCTGAATTAAACTTTACTGAATTGGACTGCCGCTTTAGCCACTACCAATTACAGCAGGGCCATAGCCAAGCCGCCTTTGCCAGCGCTGAAAAACTTTGGTTTAACGCACAATCACAACCCAATGCCTGTGATGCCCTGTTTGATAGCTGGCGTGCCGCTGGGCAACTGACTGAAGATAAAATCTGGCAACGTTTAAAGCTGGCCGCTGATGCACGCAACGATGGTGTGGCCACCTACCTAGTGACCCTGTTAGACACCCAGCAGCAACAGGGGCAACGTTTGCTTGAAGTTGCGCAAAAGCCCAGCCTGATAAAACAAACCGAGCGTTTTAGCGCACAAGATGCGCGCAGCGCTGAAGTGATTGCTTTAGGTCTGCGTAAACTGGCCAGAGAGGACTTAGAGGCCAGCGTGCAACTGCTCAGCCACTATGAGAAGACAGTCACTTTTAACCCTGCCGACCAATTAGCTCTGGCCAACGATATTGGTCTGCGTCTAGCAAAACGTTTTGATCCGCGCGCCTTAGCTCTAATGGAGCGCTACGACCCACAGCTGCAAAACAGCAACCTAAGCGAATGGCGTGCGCGCTTATTGCTGCGTCTTGGACGCTGGAATGATGCCTATCAACTGACCCGGCGCTTGCCTGCCGAGCTCAGCCTAAGCAATCGCTGGCGTTACTGGCAGGCCCGCAGTCTGCAACTGGCCCAACCCAACAGCCAGCAGCCACTCATCCTGTATCAGCCACTGGCCCGTGAGCGGGATTTTTATGGTTTCATGGCCGCCGATCAAAGCCAGCAGCCCTATCAACTTAAGCATCAAGCTTTAGCCCTTAAGCCACAGCTCATCCAAAAAGTGCGCAATACTGCCGGCATGCGACGTGCCCTAGAGTTTCATGCACGTGATGAAGTGACCGAGTCACATCGCGAATGGTATCACCTCAGTAACTTTTTAAGCCGCGACGAACTGGTTGCCCAAGCTCGGATTGCCTATGATATGGGCTGGTATTTTCCTGCAATTCGCACCATTACTCAAGCACGCTACTGGGATGACTTAGAGATACGTTTCCCCATGGCACACCAAAGTAACTTTGCCGCTGAAGCGAAAAACCGCGGTCTACAGTCGAGCTGGATGTTTGCCATTACCCGCCAAGAAAGTGCCTTTATGATCCAAGCTAAATCGCATGTCGGCGCTATGGGTTTGATGCAGCTGATGCCGGCCACGGCCAAAGAAACCGCGCAGCGTTATGGTATTGCTTTAGCCACACCACGCAGTGCGGTGATCCCAGCGATCAATATCCAATTAGGTGCGGCGTATTTAAGCCAAGTACTGGGACAATTTAATGGCAATCGGGTCCTCGCCTCGGCAGCCTATAATGCCGGTCCCGGCCGTGTGCGCCAGTGGCTGCGTGATGCTAAGCACTTACCTTACGATGTCTGGGTCGAGAGCATCCCCTTTGATGAGACACGCCTCTATGTACAAAACGTACTGACCTACTCGGTGATCTACGGCGAAAAACTGAAAGCGCCCATACCACTGGTTGAGTGGCATGAGCGCTCTTTTGAAAAACAATAATCAGCCGGCCACCCGAGTTAACCTTTAGCCTTGATTCGAGGGGCCGAGTAACCTCTTACCAGCTTATAAGTTCTCATAACGATTCATATCCAGTACGCCTGCCTCTAAGGGCTCGCGCTCACGGATATGCTCGCTCAGATCGTGAAAATACTGCCAAAATTGCGGATGAGTACGGCGAATTCCCCAATGTTCGACGATTTTACGAAAGGCTGCCTCATCTTTAACTTGTTCCATAGCGCGAACAAAGCGGGCCACCTCAGCGGCCTTTATATTAAAGATAAAGTTAGGGTAGCTACTGAGCACCTCTGGGTAGACAGTTAAAGTATCCAAGCCTGACTGATAACGCAGCGACTCACCCAGCATAAAGGCCACATTAGAATGCGCGCGATTACGCAATAAGCTATAGACCTCACGCTGACCATCACTTAACTCAATACGCAACATAGAGGCTTCAGGTAAGTAATCAATCACCTTAAAGCCCGCAGCAGGACGACTGCCTAAACGCGCTAAGCTGTGCTCAACCGCCGCTGCTTCAGTACTTAAGCCCTCGCGATAACAATGCGCACTACGACAACGATTGATAGGATCAGGGCGTGCATTGAGGCCATCGAAACGCTGCAAAGCACGCTTGGCAAAGACACGCATGCTATTGCGTTTGGGCAAACCTAAGGCGCTTTTTGTCTTGTCATCAATCTCAGTATAATCGAGCCATAGTTTGATTTGACCACTCTTCTGATACCAATCATTGAGCAGATCATGGCGAATATCACGCGGCATTAAACGCAAGAAATTTACTTCAGAGCCATTGCGAATCAAATCAAAATACAAGCGGGTCTGCGCTTGGTGCGAGACACTGCCAAACACATCAAAATTCACCACCAACTGATAGTAAGTACGCTCCAGCAATGGAAAATCCATCAGCCACATGGTTTGCGGCACATCACCAATTAACCCTTTACGCACGCTGGCACTGTCATGCTGACGAAACACGCTCAGCAACGCTTGATCATTACCGCTCCAGATATGCGACCAATCCGGCCGCTCGGCATGGCTATAGTGCTGACGGCGAACATCCTCATAGGCATTGCGTTTGTCCTTATAGCGACCCCAGATTTTTAATAAATTGCGAATATCATCAAACTGCCCAGGCACGGCCAGGAACGGCGTCACTGTACGTCGATAATCTGGATCTGTGAGATATAAATCATGCTGCGGGTCTTGAAAAAATGTCCAGAAATGATCACGAATCACATCCGTGGCAATCTGTCCACGGCATACAGGGCCGCGAATAAAGCTACGCAGAAAATACTCAGCATCATCCAACATAAACTGATAACGCGCCTGCGCCGGAATCATGGCAAAGGTTTCAAAGGGATTACTGCGTGAAAATGCACCATAACCTGGCACTTTATCCGCGCGCCAGTTATCACTCAAAAACAGTAACTTCACATGTTCCAGCTTCGCAGGACTCATGGCATAAGTGATATGAGTTTTATGCACAATCACATCAGCGACAGGGACCATGCGGTAGTACATGCTAATCCCTGGATCATCATTTGGGCGGCGTGTCGCAATCTCTTTAACCGGCTCGCCCATCGGCGTACGTGAACGTACCAGACGGAAAAAATGCGCCGGCTCGCCACCTGAAAAATGCATATGCGCAATAAATAAATGCTCAAATAGCCAGCGACTGACGATTGACTCACGTGCGCCCGGCGCATTTAAAAAAGACTCCCATTGTTCAATCTGCTGCTGCTCAACAGCATTGGCCGTCCAAGGCTGCCAATCAATCTGCGCCCCGGCTTGCAACCACTGCTCAATGCTGGCGTGCTCAGCATTAGTTAGCCCTGTGACACCATAAGGCATACCGCTGTGTGGGTTATTCTGGGCATACTGCGCAAACTCACGGGGCTGAGGGCACTGATCTTTACGCGCGAGACCAATGGCTAAATCATCAGGCAAGCGACTATTGGGCGCAAACGGCTGCTGACGCCCCAGCGCGAGCATTTGCGCTAAAAGCGCTGCTTGCGCTTGATCTTTGCCGAGCACATCAAAAAAACCCTTCTCGCGCCATGTTTCGCTCTTGTGCGCATCAACAAATAAGCGCGTCGTTTGTTGCGACGCTTTACGTCGACCGTTGTAGATCGGCTCTTTATGCGCACCGCGCTCAAGGCCTTCACCACTGCCTAGATTTAACTGACAAGGTGAGTCATAGCAGGCATGACAGGCCACACATTTCTGGGTAAAAATAGGCTGAATATCTTGGCTATAAGAACTTTGACTTGCACTCACCCACGGGCTGCATAACAGCCCTAAAAAAGCCCAATACCACCTTTTCATAACGCCTCAACTTTTCAGTTATACAAGACAAACCCACTGCAACCCGCCAATGTACACTGAACAAAGGCCGCACACGGCTTAATAACCCAGCAGTGCGCTCAAGATGGCGATATTTTGCTATCATTACCATCTTTACGATTGCACAGAATTAATTAGGTAGATACACATGGCCAACCATTTAGCACGTCAAACAGCCCTTCAAGCAGCACTGCAGCAGCGTATTCTGGTGCTCGATGGCGGCATGGGCACAATGATTCAAAGTTACAAATTCACTGAAGATGACTTTCGTGGCGAGCGCTTTACCGACTGGCCACAAGATCTACAAGGTAATAACGACTTACTGATTCTGACCCAGCCCAAGCAGATTCAAGAGATTGAAAAAGCCTATCTGGATGCTGGCGCAGATATTATAGAGACCAACACTTTTAACTCAACACAAGTCTCACAGTCTGATTACGGCCTTGAGTCAATTGCCTATGAGCTGAACTTTGAAGGGGCGCGTATTGCCCGCGAAGTGGCCGATGCAAAAACCTTAGAAACACCGGACAAACCACGCTTTGTTGCTGGCGTACTGGGCCCAACCAGCCGCACCTGCTCACTATCACCGGATGTCAATAACCCAGGCTTTCGTAACGTCACCTTTGATATTTTAGTTGAGAATTACAGCGAATCTACGCGCGGCCTGATCAAAGGCGGCGCTGACATTATTATGATCGAAACCATTTTCGATACGCTGAATGCTAAAGCTGCGATTTTTGCCGTGGAAGGCGTGTTCGAAGAGCTGGGCATTACCCTGCCGATTATGATCTCGGGAACCATCACCGATGCATCCGGACGTACGCTCTCTGGACAAACCACAGAGGCCTTCTGGAACTCAATCCGTCACTGCAAACCCTTATCGGTCGGTCTTAACTGCGCGCTAGGTGCGAAAGAGTTGCGCCCGTACCTGCAAGAGTTATCGGAAAAAGCCGATACCTACGTATCCGCCCACCCCAATGCGGGTTTACCCAACGCCTTTGCTGAGTACGATGAAACCCCAGCAGAAACGGCAGCGATGATTGAAGAGTTTGCTGCCTCTGGCTTCTTAAATATTGTTGGTGGCTGCTGTGGCACCACGCCGGCGCATATTCGGGCTATCGCTGAAAAAGTTGCTAAATATCCACCTCGCGTCATCCCCGACATTCCGAAAGCTTGCCGTTTATCTGGCTTAGAACCTTTCACTATTGATCGTAACTCGCTATTCGTAAACGTTGGCGAGCGTACCAATATCACGGGTTCAGCACGTTTTGCGCGCTTAATCCGTGAAGACAATTACACCGAAGCCCTCGCCGTGGCCCTGCAACAAGTTGAGTCTGGCGCGCAAGTAATTGATATCAACATGGACGAAGGCATGCTTGATTCTAAAGCGGCCATGGTCACCTTCCTTAATTTAATCGCCGGTGAGCCTGATATTTCACGCGTACCCATTATGATTGACTCATCGAAATGGGACATTATCGAGGCCGGTCTGAAGTGTATTCAGGGTAAAGGCATCGTCAACTCCATCTCCATGAAAGAAGGGGTTGAGCAGTTTATTAAACACGCCAAACTCTGCCGCCGTTACGGTGCTGCCGTTGTGGTGATGGCCTTTGATGAGCAAGGCCAAGCCGATACAGCCGCGCGTAAGCAAGAAATCTGCGCCCGCTCCTACGACATTTTAGTCAATCAAGTCGGTTTCCCGCCCGAAGATATTATTTTTGACGCCAATATCTTTGCCGTGGCCACCGGGATTGAAGAGCACAACAACTACGCCGTGGACTTTATTGAAGCCTGCGCTTGGATTCGCGATAACCTGCCGTACGCCCTAACTTCAGGCGGTGTGTCCAACGTTTCCTTCTCCTTCCGTGGTAATAACCCAGTACGTGAAGCCATTCACTCAGTCTTCCTCTACTACGCCATTCAAAATGGTCTAAGCATGGGGATTGTGAATGCCGGTCAGCTGGAAATTTACGACCAAATCCCAACGGATTTGCGTAATAAAGTGGAAGATGTGATTCTCAATCGCCACTCTGGCGCCACTGAAGCCTTACTGGCGATTGCCGAAGACTACCGCGGCGATGGCTCGATTAAAGAAGTTGAAACCGAAGAATGGCGCAGCCTGCCGGTTAATCAGCGCTTAGAACATGCACTGGTTAAAGGCATCACCCAATGGATTGTGGAAGATACTGAAGAATCCCGTCAGCAATTTGCCCGCCCGATTGAAGTGATTGAAGGGCCACTGATGTCTGGGATGAATATCGTTGGTGATTTGTTCGGCAGCGGTAAAATGTTCTTACCGCAAGTGGTTAAATCCGCTCGAGTGATGAAACAAGCGGTCGCCCATTTAGTGCCCTTTATTGATGCGGAAAAAGGTGATAAGCCGGAAGCCAAAGGTAAAATCCTAATGGCTACAGTGAAAGGCGACGTGCACGATATTGGTAAAAATATTGTTGCAGTGGTACTGGGTTGTAACGGCTATGACATTGTTGACTTAGGCGTGATGGTGCCTGCGGATAAAATCCTGAAGACCGCCATTGCGGAAAAATGTGACATCATTGGTTTGTCAGGCTTAATCACTCCATCACTGGATGAAATGGTCAACGTTGCCAAAGAAATGCAACGGCAAAACTTCCACCTGCCGCTCATCATTGGTGGTGCGACCACCTCTAAAGCCCACACTGCGGTCAAAATTGACCCGCATTACAGCAATGATGCCGTGGTGTATGTGACCGATGCCTCACGCGCCGTAGGCGTGGTCACCACCCTGCTGTCAAAAGAGCTTAAACCTGAATACACACGCAAAATCCGTGAAGAATATGCCCAAGTGCGTGAGCGTATTGCCGCGCGCACCGTGCGCACCAAACGCCTGAGCTATGAGCAAGCGTTAGCCAATAAACCTAAATTTGACTGGAGCACCTACCAAGCACCCAAACCTAATGTGCTCGGTACTCAACGCCTATTCAATATCGATTTATCAGTATTGGCTGAGTATATTGACTGGACGCCATTCTTTATTTCGTGGAACTTAGTCGGTAAATATCCACGTATTTTCAAAGATGAAGTGGTCGGTGAGGCAGCACAAACTTTATTCGACGAAGCCCAAGTCTTACTGAAAAAAATGATCGATGAAAACCTGATCGAGGCGCGCGCCACTTTTGCCTTTTGGCCAGCCAATCAAGTCAATCACGATGATATTGAACTCTATGATGAGTCCGGCGAACCCATCGCCATGCTGCATCACCTACGTCAGCAAATTGAAAAAACGGACGGCAAGCCCAATATGTCGCTGGCCGACTTTGTCGCGCCGAAAGACACTGGCGTAACGGACTACGTGGGTGGTTTTATTGTCACCGCAGGAATTGGCGTGGATGCACTGGCTAAGTCCTACCAAGCCCAAGGCGATGACTACAATGCGATCATGGTGCAAGCCTTAGCTGACCGCTTGGCTGAAGCCTGTGCCGAATGGTTACACCAGCAAGTACGCACTCAATACTGGGGTTACGATACAGCCGAAGCGCTGAGCAACGATGAGCTGATTCGTGAGAAGTACAAAGGTATCCGCCCGGCACCAGGCTACCCAGCCTGCCCTGACCATACCGAAAAAGGCACCCTGTTTGAACTGCTTGATCCCAATCAGGACTTCGGCGTTCAGATGACCGAGCATTATGCAATGTTCCCTACCGCTGCGGTCAGCGGCTGGTACTTTGCCCATCCTGAGGCACAGTACTTTGCCGTAGGTAAAATTGAAAAGGACCAAGTCGAAAGTTACGCAAAACGCCGCAACCATGACCTAGAGTACACTGAACGCTGGCTGAGCCCAGCACTCGGTTACGATGATTGACATACGCCCCTGCCTAGACGAGTAATAGCCCTGGGTGGGTGGCATGCCTGTCGCTCACCCACTTTATGTGTTGACCTGCATCACGCCACCCTAGAATACAGCCCTTATATCAAAAAAGAATCATCTTATGATAAATAATTACTTTATCGCATAAGCAATGATTGCTACTGTAGCTGCTATTCTGCACCCCATGCCACACGCTTACTGCCGCTTGATACAGGGACAACCATGTATATTTACGACCAATACGATCAACAAATCGTTGAAGATCGCGTCAAACAATTTCGCGATCAAACCCGCCGTTATTTTGCTGGCGAACTCTCTGAAGACGAGTATTTACCACTGCGCCTACAAAACGGTCTTTACGTTCAGCGCCATGCGCCGATGCTACGCATTGCCGTACCCTATGGCCTGCTGTCGAGCAAGCAATTGCGTATGCTCGCGCATATCACACGCACATACGATAAAGGTTATGCGCATATCACCACGCGCACCAACGTACAACTCAACTGGCCAGCACTGGAAAATGTACCCGATATTTTAGAAGAATTGGCCAGTGTGCAAATGCATGCCATTCAAACCAGTGGTAACTGCATCCGTAACACCACCACTGACCAGTTTGCTGGGGTGGCGCGCGATGAGCGTGTTGACCCACGCCCTTGGTGTGAAATCATTCGCCAATGGTCAACCTTTCACCCTGAATTCGCTCGTTTACCGCGTAAATTTAAAATCGCCGTTAATGGCTGCGCACTCGACCGTGCCGCAATCGAAGTACACGATATCGGTCTTGAAGCGCTGCATAATAACGCTGGCGAGTTAGGCTTTCGCGTGTTGGTCGGCGGCGGTTTAGGCCGCACCCCGATTGTTGGTAGCTGCATCAACGCGTTTCTACCTTGGCAACACTTGCTCAGCTATTTAGAAGCGATTTTACGTGTCTACAACCGCTTTGGTCGCCGTGATAATAAGTATAAAGCGCGGATTAAAATACTCGTCAAAGCGCTCACACCCACAGTATTTGCCGAACGCGTCGCCGAGGAATGGGTCCATTTAAAAGACGGCCCTATCACCCTCACCGAGGAAGAAGTGCAACGCGTTGCAAAGCACTTTAATGATCCTGCTTACTTAGACTTGAGTGACGCCAGCGCACAGCTGAACGCCTTGGATGCAGAGCACCCAGGTTTTGCACGCTGGCGCAGCCGCAACGTGGTCGCGCATAAAAAGCCTGGCTATGCCGCAGTCACCTTATCACTAAAGAAAACCGGTATCGCACCGGGTGATGTGACGGACACACAACTGGATACCATTGCTGACTTAGCCGATCAATACAGTTTTTCTGAAGCGCGTAATACTCACGAGCAAAACATTGTGCTGGCTGATGTAGAGCAAAACAAACTCTTTGAGCTTTGGGGTCTGTTACGTGAGCATGGTTTTGCCACACCCAATATAGGTTTGCTCAGCGATATTATTTGCTGCCCAGGCGGTGATTTCTGCGCGTTAGCCAATGCTAAATCCATACCGGTCGCTGAGGCCATTCAAGAACGTTTCGCCGACCTTGATTATTTATTCGACATCGGCGATCTAGACCTGAATATCTCTGGCTGCATGAACGCCTGCGGACATCACCATGTAGGCCATATCGGCATTCTCGGCGTGGATAAAAAGGGCGAAGAGTTTTATCAGGTGTCATTAGGCGGTAGCAGTGGCCGCCAAGCCAGTTTAGGTAAAATCCTCGGCCCCTCCTTTGCCCAAGATGTGATGCCCGATGTCATCAGCAAACTGATTGATGTTTATATCGAACATCGAACCGCAGAAGAACAATTTATTGATACCTTCCAACGTATTGGCATCAATGCATTTAAGGAGCGTGTTTATGCCAGCAATCATTAAGAATAATCAAGTGGTCGATGATCAATGGACTCTGCTCGAAGCCGATGCACAACTGGAGCAAGCACTACAAACCGCACAGGCCATCATTCCTTTGCCCTTATGGCAGCAGCATAAAGAGCAACTGCAAGGCCTACAGCCCTTAGGAGTTTGGCTGGAATCCGATCAAGTGATCGAGGATCTGGTGGACGATCTAGCGCACTTTGCAGTGATTGCATTAAATTTCCCAGTCTTTACTGATGGCAGACATTTTAGCAGCGCACGCCTATTGCGCGAGCGTTATGCCTATCGTGGTGAAATACGCGCTATTGGTGATGTCGCGCGCGATCAATTGTTCTTTATGCAGCGCTGTGGCTTTGACGCCTATGTGATACGTGCCGACCGCTGCCCAGTAGATGCTCTGCAAAGCCTGACTGAACTCTCGGTCAGCTATCAAGCGGCCTACGATCAAAATCTACCGCTGTACCGCCGTCGCTCCGTCTAACAGTTGCAGTATAAACCACAACAAGCAACACAGTCGTCTCAAACAAGCGCAACCTTCCCTGGTTGCGCTTTACTTTAAGACCAGCACGCGCTGACCAAGCTGTGCAGCCAAAACGCTGACTCTCCACGCTATAACAATAACAGCCCAACCATTCCCGAACAAAACAGGCCAGAGACTCACTCTTATGATTTTTAGGCATAAAAAAACCCCAGACCAGCTGGGGTTTTTTATAACACAGGCTAATTACTGAGCTAGTGCTTCTACCGCTGCTTCTACACGACGGTTAACAGCGCGACCTGCTTCTGTTGCGTTATCAGCAACAGGACGGGTTTTACCGTAGCCAACAGCATTAATACGGTTCGCTTCTACGCCATACTGGTTAACCAGTGCGTCACGAACTGCGCCAGCACGACGCTCTGACAATTTTTGGTTGTAAGTAGCGTTACCAACTGAGTCAGTATGACCTTCAACAGTTGTCGCTGTTTCTGGGAACTGCTTCATGAACTCAGCTAAGTTTTCGATATCGCTATAGCTGTCTTGTTTAACGTTAGATTTGTCAAAATCAAACTTAACGTCCAACTCAACACGTACTGGCTCTGCTGCAACTTCTTCGTATACAACAGGCTCAACTGGAGCGACTATTGGCTCAACATAAGGCGCAGCAACAGGCTTAGTGCTACCACCGAAGTTCACACCAACACCAACACCGGCCATCCACTCAGATTGATGGTTATCAAAACCGTGCATGCCATCAACGCTTGCTTTAGCAAATACGTTTTCAGTGAAGTAGTACTTAGCACCGGCACCGATATTAGCAAAAGTCGTGTGGTCACGACCTGTGCGCGCAGGCAAATTGCTGATGCTCTGATGACCCATACCAGCAGAAACGTAAGGACGTAAGCCTACACCTGGTGTTCCAAAGTGGTAGACCGCATCCAAGGCACTTAAGCTACCTTTGACTTTTTTACGGCCTGATGGCGGAAAACGATCATGCGAATGAGTGTCGTGGTACTCACCATAAGACAAGTTTAATGAAACATCGTCTGTTAAGAAGTAACCAACAGAACCACCAAACAGGTTACCGTTATCCATATCGCGAGAGCTATCGACGAAGTAACGCTTAGCGAATACTTCTGTTTCTACAGCACCTTGGCCTTGAGCGAATACGCCGAAGGAAGATGCAGCAAGTAGAGAGCCGATGGCCAAACCCAAGGTGCTTTTTAATTTCATGTTAACAGTCCTCTTAATTTTTCTTAATTTTCTATCCAGTGCAGCAAATAATTACCCGTTGCACCTTAAAACATTTAGTCTTCTATTATATGCGAAAAACTCTCGCGTAGTCGATCTATTGCGCGTTTATAGCGCATTTTTGTTGCGCTTAAGCCCAAGTGCATAATGCTAGCTATATCTTGAAACTCAAGTTCTGCGACAAAACGTAGAATAATAATTTCCCGATCAATGGCATTAACACCAACCAACCAACGATCTAAATCATTACTCTTAGTATCTACTGACTCCAATTCCACTTCTTCGTCTAGAGGGTTTAAATTTAAAGCATCAAATAAGCGACGTTTACGTCGATCTTTTCGATACTGAGTTGTACATTCATTATAAGTAATACTGTACAACCAAGTTTTAAATTTTGATTTACCTTCGAACTTTTTTAAACCATATAGCACTTTAAGCATAATTTCTTGGCTGACATCATCTGCATCGCGATCATTGCCCAAGTAACGCGCGCACACATTAAATAAAGTACGCTGATAGCGACGCATTAACTCTTCGTACGCTCGAGTCACGTGGAACAATTCATTTTTAGCATGCTCCACAAGCTCCTCATCACTGAGGTCTTGTGCTACATAACGCTGATACGGCACTTTTATGTCAGTCAAAACAAATCAAACCAGCTATCAAAATAAATGCTGCGGACAACGATATAAGGCATCGTCAGGTAAACCTTACTTAACTGCTTAGCGGCTGGTTACTTTCTGCTCAAGCAACACACGATTGGCAATATAAAACCACTCGCCATCCTCGTTGACCAAGATTGTTTTCACCGTCCCCATTTCCTCAATGCGCCCTTCTACATCGCCGATTTGCACCTGCTGGCCAAGCTCATAAAGCTCGCGCACATAAATACCTGCAATGATTTGCCCTGCCACATCTTTACTGGCCAAGCCCAGCGCCAGTGCGCTAGCCAAGCCGATGGTCAAAAGAACAATCACTACAACGTAATTAAGTAGCTCAGCTTTAATTTCCAACTGACCAATAGCCACAGAAACACTGATGATAATCACCATGCCTTGCACAATACGTCCAAGGCCTGCGGCATACTCAAGCCTGACCCCTTCTGCCGCACCTTTAACCATGGTATTTAACAATTGCGCCAATAAAATACCGGCCAGCAATACCAAAGCAGCAGCAAACATTTTCGGCAGATATAGAGCCAATACGTCTAAGGTGGCTGACACACGTTCCAGTCCAAGCGACTCAGCCGCTGAGATCAAGAAAATCAGCAGCACAAACCAGTACACAATTTTGCCAATTAGCGTGGAAACCTGCGCTTTAATACCAATGCGCGAGAGTAACTTGGTCAAGCCTGTACCGCTCATTAAGCGATCCAAACCAATTTTAGCCAACAGCTTAGACAGCAAAGTATCTAACAGTTTAGCGACTAAAAACCCTAAAATAACTAAAATTAAAGCACCAAACAAGTTCGGAATAAAGTTGGCTATTTTGATCCATAAACCGCTCATGGCACCGACTAGATTTTGTGTCCAGGAATCAAGTTGCATAGTTAATCAGCCTTGTTTACAATATTTTTATCAGATAAATTCGATACGGGTTTCAGGTGGTCTGAGCCTCGGCTTAAACCAATCAGCACCGACTCTAGGGCACGCCCAAACAAACCAAACACAGCGCCAGCACCCAGCTGTCGATTGGCTTTTTTAAGCACTTTATCCAGAGAGACATCATCATATGTCTGTGCTTCTGGTGTTTTAAGCATATCGCGCAGCGACTGCTCAAAAGGATCCTGCATCATAATTAGTCTCAGCCCTATGTACAGAGCGCTATCAAGTCAGATTGATTTAAAGCTTCATTATACCCAGCGTAGCCAGCGAAAAAACAGCCACTGACCAACGGCAAGCGCCGCCAGCAGCAAACAGGCAATTAAAAACCCATGCGACTGCTCAGCACCAGGAATACCACCAACATTAATGCCTAATAATCCGGTAAAAAAGGACATTGGCAAGAAAAAACCGGTAATAATCGCCAGCATATACATGGTATGGCTTATTCTCTCATTACGGCGCCTGTGCTCCATCTCAAGAATCAAGCCAATACGCTCGCGGGTTAACTCTAACTCTTCGAGGTGTAATGTGAGGCGGTTATTCAGTTCATTCCAATACACGGCATCATCGTTCAAAATCCATGACTCTTGAATGCGCATAAAAGCGGCAAAAACATCTCTTTGTGGGGCTAAAAAGCGACGCAAATTGGCTGCACGGCGTCGAGCTTGTAACATGAGTAAAGGCTCAGGAATATAGCGTTCATCGGTATCCGCCTGCGCTTCTTCTCGATCAATAGTATCCGCCAACTGACCAACCACGTTTTCTACGCGCCCCGTCAAACTTTCCGCAAAAAACAATAGTATTTCTGAGGTGTTTTTCGGACCCAGACCTTTTTCAAAAGCTTTAATCAGTTCATCAGTAACTTGCACCGGACGCTGACGCAGCGAATAAACATGCTGTGTATTAGCAAAAATACGCAACGAAATCATATCTTCAGGATCGGCCTGAGGATTTAGATTAATCGCGCGCAAAAACAGTAACAACTCTTGATTATCTAGGCGCAATAACCGCGGACGCGTGTTTTCTTCCAGTAAAAGATCACAGACAAACTCATTTAAGCCACTATTCTCACGCAGCCATTGCTCAGCATGCTGATGACTGCGCTCCCAATGCAACCACAGACTTTGTTGTTCAACCAACTGTAAGTCGAGCAAATGGGCAAAACTAATGCTATGTGCAAAACCTTTGCCATCCAGCACAAAAGCATGCAACAAGCCTTGGCTCAATCGATCAGAATGTTGCATGCTTGCAGTCAAGAACCTGAACTCACTACTGCGGCATGCGCAATGCGCTTGCCGATACTATAATGCCGTTATTGTCCGCATAAACAAACTCACCGGGGCGAAACGTTACGCCACCAAAGGTGACATTCACATTTAAATCACCGATATCACGCTTATCAGTCTTCATTGGATGACTGGCTAGCGCTTGGATACCTAAATCAGTTTGCGCTAAGACATCCACATCACGCACGCAACCATACACAATAATACCTTCCCAACCATTTTTAGCTGCTTTTTCAGCCAGCATATCGCCAAGCATGGCACGACGCAGTGAACCACCTCCATCTACCACCATCACTTTACCTTGGCCTGGCTGATCAACTTGTGCCTTCACCACTGAGTTATCTTCATGGCACTTAATCGTGACAATTTCACCGCCAAAGGAATCGCGTCCGCCAAAGTTGGCAAACATCGGCTCAACAACCTGTACATCAGGGTAAGCATCACATAAGTCAGGGGTTACGTACTGCATATGGGTTTCCTTTTACGGTTTAAAAATTTTATCAACGACACTCAGTTTAACGTAAATCCTACGTGAGGATAAGCCTATAGATATTAACTCGGCCCGCCCTGCCGTGCACAGTAACAGAGCGTGCCCAGTCCTGCTCAGTATCAGCCCAACAATAACTCACTGGATAAGCCATTGGATTCAAGCATCTCACGCAACCTTGCCAACGCATCCACTTGAATTTGTCGCACTCGCTCACGGGTTAAACCCATGGCATATCCTATCTCCTGCAGAGTTTGGCAATCATGGCCACGCAAGCCAAAACGTCGCAGCACCACTTCTTGGTAACGTTTATTGAGCGAACCAATCCATAGATCAATGCTGACAGCCAAATTTTCACGCTGGATAAAATCACAAGGATCATTGTTATTTTCATCTTCCAACATATCCAGCAAGCTGACATCAGGGTTATAGGTGCTGGCGACATCAAGAGACAACGCATGTTCATTAAGCTCGTGCATTTGCTGAACATAGACCAGCGAACGGCCTAAATGCTGGGCGATACATTCTAAGCTCGGCGCTTGCCCTAACTGTTGGGTCAACTCACGCAGCGCTCTTAAGTAGGTATTGAGTTCTTTCGAGATATGCACCGGCAGGCGCACAGTGCGCGACGAATTCATAATACCGCGCTCGACAGCCTGTCGAATCCACCATGTGGCATAGGTTGAAAAACGAAAGCCGCGCTCAGGGTCAAACTTTTCTACAGCGCGGATAAGACCTAAATTACCTTCTTCAATTAAGTCGAGTAAGGCAAGGCCGCGGTTCTGGTAACGCTTGGCAATACTGACCACTAAGCGCAAGTTACATTCAATAATATGTGCGCGCGCCGCGCTATCACCTTGCAAAGCACTGCGCGCATAGGAGACCTCTTGTTCAGCGGTCAGTAGCGGTGACAAACCGATGGCATCGAGATACATCTGTGTTGCATCTAAGCTTTTGGCACCCTTAGCGTGCTCCTTACTCGCCCCGATGCGCTGCATTTGCGCGAGGACCAAATACTTGCCAGACTGATCATTAATCGGCTCTAAATCCTTTAGTTCCATTCCTTAGCTTCCTACGTCCTATCACAGAATACGCTGCAGCATCGACTCTTAGGTGCGGCTGCAGCCATGACTCTGCCGGCAAGTAGGACATATAGGCTATCGCTTCGGTAGGTAGCTTAGCGGATCTACAGGTTTACCTTGGCGACGAATTTCAAAGTGCACCTTAACCTGATCTGTTCCTGTAGATCCCATTTCTGCTATTTGCTGCCCTGCTTTAACTGCTTGTCCTTCCTTTACCAGCAGACGCCGATTGTGTCCGTAGGCACTGATAAAGGTATCATTATGTTTAATGATCACCATCTCACCATAGCCTCTTAGACCACTTCCAGCATACACAACGCTACCGTCAGCCGTTGCCACAATAGATTGTCCGAGCTGGCCAGCAATATCAATCCCTTTATTTAGGCTGGTATTGGAGGAATATACGCCAACCAGCGCGCCATTGGTGGGCCACAGCCATTTCCCTTGGTTGGTGATTGCTGCAACAGTTGGCCTGGTTTGTGTCACAGTTGTGATAGGCGTCACTGCTTTAGAAATTGGCACTGGCTGTGTTCTCGCTGCCGGCAGCGGTTTTCGCGCCGTAGGTGCTTTGGCAAAAGTAGCTGCTTGCGAGCCACCAGAAAATCGAATCACTTGACCAGGAACAATCACATAAGGCGCCTTGATAGCATTACGTGCGGCTAACTCTTTCCAATCCCAACCAAAGCGAAAAGCAATCGAATACAGCGTATCGCCACCTTGCACACGGTACTGCCCCTGCCGCACCGGATTATATTGACGCTGCTGTCCAGCATGCGCACGATCTACCACTGGGGCCTTACCTGACGTGCCTGAACAGCCGACTAACACGCCGCCGAGCATAAGCACAGACAGCCACTTTAGATTGGATACCGCTGTTGCCGATACGCTAAATTGAATGGGCTTCACGCCTAACTCCTGAAAAACTTAACAGTGCACTGCAAACTACTTATTTGCCTGCATAACGCTCAAGGCCAATAACTAACACAATACCAAAGAGCATCAATAACACAGCGGGAATCAGCTGTGCATTCGTTTGTAACAGATCCGCAAACTGCCAAGGCGAGATATTTTCTTGCAACAATGGCACTTCAACGCCATGGCTATCGGTGCGCCAACTCAATGTATTCTTCCACGGCCATACTTTATTTAAAGAGCCGAACATAATACCGGTCAGCAGCGCCAAGGCAAGATCTCTAAAATACTGTAATGCTGCACGCAGCAGCCGCGCAAAAGCTAATAAGCCAAATAAACAGCCCGCAGCAAAAACCAGCAACACACTTAAATCCAACTGTTTAACGGCCAATAACACCGTGGGATACAAGCCCATCAACAGCAAAATAAAACTGCCCGAAATACCCGGCAAAATCATTGCACAAATCGCGATAGCACCTGCAGCAAATAGACTCAGCGGATCATGCCCCCACGCCATAGGCGAAGCCACCGTAATCCACCAAGCAAAGGCCACGCCTATAGCAAAGGCCAGCCAACGACTGAACAGCCAACACTGAATATCCCGCGCAACCACATAGCAGGAAACCAGAATCAAACCAAAGAAAAAAGACCACAGCGCAATAGGCTGTGTCTCTAATAACCAAGTAATAACACGCGCCAAACTGATTACGCTGAGTAAAATACCGGAAAACAAAATCAATAAAAAATTCACATGAGCCAGCTGCCAAGCGCGTTTAACCTGTCCGCGCAAGATCAGCCAAGCGGCGTCGGGAATGCGTGACAAAGCACCCAATAATTCATCATAAATTCCAGTAATAAAGGCCACTGTACCACCGGATACGCCCGGCACAACATCAGCCGCGCCCATCGCCATCCCTTTTATAAACAATAAGGCTTTGTTTTTCACGCTAAGCTTCCTGCTAATAAAGGCACAAAACGCACGCCTTCTAAGGTTTTATAAGTAAAGCCATCTTTTTCACGCACGATCAGCATCAATTGCTGATCGTCACTCTCGCCGACCGGAATGACCAGGCGACCACCGATGGCCAACTGATCCAGTAAAGCGTGCGGTACTTCTTTGGCGCCTGCAGTAACAATAATGCCATTATACGGCGCTAAAGCATTCCAGCCCTCCCAACCATCGCCCCAGCGGTAGACCACATTGCGTAAATCCAGCGCAGCCAACAGTTCTTTAGCCCGCTCTTGCAGAGATTGAATACGTTCGACGGAAAAGACCCGCTCGACTAATTGCGCCAACACAGCGGTTTGATAGCCTGAGCCAGTACCAATTTCCAAGACTTTGTCTAAGGGTCCATCAGCCAGTAACAATTCAGTCATGCGCCCCACCATATACGGCTGAGAAATTGTTTGATTATTACCAATCGGCAGCGCGGTATCCTCATAGGCACGATGGGCTAAAGCTTCATCAACAAATAAATGCCGTGGCGTGCGACGAATCACCTCTAACACCTGTGGGTCGCTTAACCCTTCATCACAGAGGCGTTGAATCAAGCGCTCACGGGTGCGCAGTGACGTCATACCAATACCTTGGCGTTGTAAATCATCCTCTTGCACACTCACAGCACACCCTCCAACCACTGCTTAACCTCATCCACTTGCGAATGAAATGTACGATCCAATTGCAGCGGAGTAATGGACACATAGCCCTGCGCTACCGCATGAAAATCAGTGCCTTCAATACCGTCTTCAACACCGCCCACTGCCGAAATCCAATAGCCCTCTTTACCCCGTGGATTAACCGTACGCACAGGTGCGGCGGCACGGGCACGGTGGCCTAAGCGGGTTAACTGAATACCTTTAATTTGATCCAATGGTAAATCCGGCACATTGACATTAAACACCGTGCGCGGTGCCATGGATAATTGCTCATGGGCTTCAATTAAACGCCGTGCAAACCATGCGGCACTGGGTAGATTCTGCGTGTGACGTGACAAAAGTGAAAAGGCAAAAGAGGGGCGCTGTAAAAAGCGCCCTTCCACCGCCGCCGCCACTGTACCTGAGTACAACACATCATCCCCCAGATTCGCACCTAAGTTAATCCCAGCCACCACCATATCGATCGACTCAGGCAATAGACCATTAAGCCCTAGGTGCACACAGTCAGTGGGTGTGCCACTTACACTGATATAGCCATTGCTTAACGTATGCGGATGCAAAGGGCGGTCTAAGGTCAAAGAACTACTGGCACCACTGCAGTCTTGCTCAGGAGCAATCACTGAACACTGTGCATAATCACGCAGTGCTGTATGTAACGCAGACAAACCAGGTGAATTCACCCCATCATCATTCGCAATTAAAATTCGCACGCCTGTACCGCCTCAGTCACCGATAAAAGTTCCACCATTTCACGCAATACCACTGTTGCAAAACAGCCCGGTGGTAAAACAAACTGCACTTGCAAGCAATCTGCGGCAGGGAATGTCCAGCTTAAATCACGCACTGGCAAACGTAAAATGCGGCGTTCTTGCTTAAGGTTTGCCCGCTCTAACCACGTGCAAAGCGCTGGCCAAAGTGCTGCAACCGCCAACTCTTGGGTTTGCGGTTGCCCTTGACTGACCAGCTCGCCCTCACCCCATAAAGGACCGGTTGGGTGCACATCCAACTGCGCTAAACGTGGATCTTGACACTCTTCAGCACCCGCTAAGAAAAAACTGCGGCTGCCACTAAAGGCCAAGACATCGCCCACTTGCGCAATATTCCAAGTTTGCTCTTGTACCCGCTGAGCCAAGACACGGTTAAAAATCGCACTGCGTCCCGTTGACAGTAAACGTGAACGTAGATTGCGCTGAATGGGCAACTCTTTGCGCTGCGCATAGTCCAGCGCACCGAGCAAGTTATTACCATTTTCGCCAAAACGCTGTAAGCCAAAATAATTGGGCACGCCTTGCGCGGCAATCCTTTGCAAACGCTCCTCTAACGCGCTGTGGTCGGCGTTCAACTCGGTTAAACGAATCCTAAAGCCATTGGCCGCATGCGCGCCGCGCTGCAGTTTACGGCTGTGGCGCTGGATATCTAAAATACGTAAATCTTCAGCTTCAGCCGCACTGAAATCTGGATCAGATTTACCGGGCAACTGGATACTAAACCATTGCCGCGTTAAAGCTTGGCGATCTTTTAAGCCGGCGTAACTGATTTGGCGCAGTGAGACTCCAGCGGCTTTGGCTAAACGGCGTGCCGCTTCTTCGGTATTTAACAGGCGTTTTTCCACCCAGAGCCACAGATGCTCGCCCTGACCGGACAAAGGAATATCTAAAACCTCATCCACTTGAAAGTCTTCAGCGGTCGCTTTTAATTGTGCGCTGCCGCAAGGTTCACCCCAGGCAAAAGGGCCGAGCAAGTCTAAATCCTTCATGCTTTAACCAAAATCACAACCGCATGCGCGGCAATGCCTTCCTCGCGACCCACAAAGCCTAAACCCTCTGTGGTGGTCGCTTTAACATTGACCTGTTCTAAAGCGATCTTGAGGTCTGCAGCAATATTCTCACGCATCAAGGCAATATGCGGTGCCATTTTCGGTGTCTGAGCTAAAAGGGTGCTGTCCACATTGCCGATCCGCCAGCCCGCTTGCTCAAGCAAACTGACGACATTGCGCAATAATTGGCGACTGTCCGCACCTTTATAAGCAGGATCAGTATCAGGGAAGTGCTGACCAATATCGCCTAATGCTGCCGCACCCAATAAGGCATCCGTCAGCGCATGCAAGAGAACATCGCCATCTGAATGTGCGACAAAACTTTTATTGTGCGCAATTTGCACACCGCCCAAGGTAATAAACTCACCGGACTGAAAGCGGTGTACATCATAGCCATGACCTATACGCATGCTGTTTCCTGACTGTTAAAAATAGGCTGCATTCTACACAGTTTTAGTCAGGCGCACCTGAACACTCAGTAAATCGCTTTACTCAGTTGCAGCCGATAAGGCTTGCGCGTGGAAGCGCAAGTGCTCATCAATAAAGCTAGCAATAAAGTAATAGCTGTGATCATAACCCGGCTGCAAGCGCGAAGTCAGTGGATAGCCCGCGCGCTGTGCTGCCTCTTGCAAAGCAGCAGGCTTCAATTGTTCCACTAAAAAACCATCTGCATCACCTTGATCGAGCAACATTGGCAGATGCTGGGTGGCCTTAGCCATTAAGGCACTGGCATCCCATTCCAGCCAGGTTTCACGCTGCGCACCCAAGTAATTAGAAAAAGCTTTTTCACCCCAAGGGCACTGAGTGGGCTGACAAATCGGAGCAAAGGCTGACACCGACTGGTAACGCTGTGGTTCGCGCAAGGCCGCAATCAGCGCACCGTGACCACCCATCGAGTGACCACTGATGCTGCGTTTATCCGACACAGGCAAGTGCTTCTCGATTAAGGCCGGTAGCTCATTCACCACATAGTCATACATGCGGTAATGTTCAGCCCAAGGCGCTTGTGTGGCATTTAAATAAAAACCCGCGCCTAAACCCAAATCCCAAGCGCCCTCTGCATCATCGGGCACCCCTGCACCGCGCGGACTGGTATCCGGCGCCACAATAATCAAACCCAACTCAGCAGCAACCTTTAATGCGCCAGCTTTTTGCATAAAGTTTTCATCGGTACAGGTCAGCCCCGACAACCAATACAACACCGGTAAAGGTTGGCCCAGTTCAACCTGTGGCGGTAAGTACACAGCAAACTGCATGCTGCAATTCAGCACAGCAGACGCATGTTGATAGCGCACCTGCTGGCCGCCAAAGACTTTTTGCGATGACAATTGTTGTAACGACATCATGACCTCCAAAGACAAGCGCTTAGGCAGACTGCTGAGCAGCCTGCCCTAAAACCTTGTGGTTGTTGATTAAAAATGAATAACGCTACGAATACTCTTGCCTTCGTGCATCAAATCAAATGCAGTATTGATCTCATCTAAACCCATGGTATGGGTAATAAAGGTATCCAATGGAATCTCACCACTTTGCGCTTTAGCCACATAAGCAGGCAGCTCAGTGCGGCCTTTCACCCCACCAAAGGCACTGCCACGCCAAACCCGTCCGGTCACTAACTGGAACGGACGGGTACTGATTTCTTGACCGGCACCGGCCACACCAATAATCACCGATTCGCCCCAACCTTTATGGCAGCACTCCAGTGCCGCGCGCATCAACTGCACATTACCCACGCACTCAAAGGAGTAATCCACACCGCCATCGGTCATATCAATAATCACCTCTTGTATGGGCTTATCGAAGTCTTTTGGATTAACGCAATCAGTGGCACCCAACTCACGGGCAATAGCGAATTTATCTGGATTGATATCAATGGCTATAATACGACTGGCTTTGGCCATTTTCGCACCAATAATCGCCGCCAAACCAATGCCGCCTAAACCAAAAATCGCTACGGTTGCGCCCGCTTCCACCTTAGCGGTATTGAGTACGGCACCAATACCTGTGGTCACACCACAGCCCAGCAAGCAGATTTTTTCCAGCGGCGCCTCTTTTGGTACTTTAGCCAAAGAGACTTCGGCCACCACAGTGTACTCAGAGAAAGTTGAAGTACCCATATAGTGATAAATCGGCTCACCTTTGTAGGAGAAGCGCGTCGTACCATCGGGCATCAAACCTTTACCTTGGGTCTCTCGTACTGACTGGCATAAATTAGTTTTGCCTGAAGTACAAAACTTACACACACGGCATTCGGCGGTGTACAGCGGGATCACATGATCACCCACTTCAAGTGATGTCACCCCCTCACCCAAGGCCTCAACAATACCACCCCCTTCGTGGCCTAAAATAACCGGAAAAATACCTTCTGGATCATCACCTGATAAAGTGAAGGCATCAGTATGGCAGACGCCACTGGCAACAATACGCACCAACACTTCACCGGCTTTTGGCGGCGCAACATCCACTTCAACAATCTGTAAAGGCTGACCTGGGCCAAAGGCAACAGCAGCGCGTGATTTTATCATGGTAATTCCCCAGTAAGTTATCAGGCACAAAGTCAGAGCATAGCAGAAAGCCAGATTCGATGAGCCAATAGCCCACACTATAAATCGCAGAAAGTATTAGTAAATCAGTGTAGTCTGAGCAAAACTCACCTTCAGTGAAATACGAGTATCTCTATGTCAAACACACGCGTAAAAGGTTCGAATCAAAAGCGTACGGTGCCCACGGCACAACAAAGCAGCGAATCATTAGAGCTGCAAATCGCTTCTTTTTTAAATTCAGGCGGCATTATCGAAGAAATACCACGCGGCGTTAGCGGTCAGATTTTTACACCGGCAACAAAAAAACCCTAACAAGTATCGCTGTAAATCTAGGATTTATAATGAGACCGATGGCGACAAAGCGTGCAAAAGCTGCAAATCTTCTGGACGAGTAATTTTTATATTACTGGCGCGCCCTTCAATCACCCGCGGCGCGAGACCAGCCCACTCCATTGCTGAAGACTCGTCAGTGACCGCAACGCTAGCCTGCAATGCATCAGCTAAAGAGCGCTGCAACAGCCCCAAGCGAAACATTTGCGGGGTTAAGGCATGCCACATCAGACTGCGATCCACGGTTGTTAAGACACGACCATCGGCGTCAACCTGTTTTAAAGTATCGCGAGCCGGTACGGCTAATAAGCCACCCACCGGATCATTAACTAAACCGCTCAATAACCGATCCAAATCATCGCGTTCAAGCAAGGGGCGTGCGGCATCGTGCACTAGAACCCAATCGTCAGCGCTTGCGCCACGCTCATGCAGCGCCAATAAAGCATTGAGCACTGAATCGGCACGCTGCGCCCCGCCGATAACCGTCTGGATACCTGGGTGCTTAGCGACACTTAACTGCGGCCACCAGTGATCATGCTCAGCCAGCGCAACAACAATACCGCGCAAGCGAGGATGCTCTAAAAAAATAGCCAAGGTGAGTTCAAGAATCGTTTTGCCGGACACACTGAGATACTGCTTGGGACAATCGGCCTGCATACGGCTGCCAATCCCTGCCGCAGGAATCACCAACCAAAATAAGGGCATGCTCATTCGGCTAACAAGTAAAGAGTTTCCCCTTCCTTGACCATCCCCAACTCGTAGCGGGCACGTTCCTCAACGGTTTCCATACCTTTTTTCAGCTCCATAACTTCGGCATCCATGACCCGATTGCGCTCAAACAATCGTTCATTCTCAGCTTTCTGCTCAGCAATTTGCTGCTTGAGCTGTACGCCTTGGGCAATCCCACCATCCCCTACCCACAGACGGTACTGCAGCCCAGCAAGTACAACCAGCAGTACAACCAGTAACCAGTAGGGTTCTTTATTCATCGTGGTCTTCCATAGAAAAGGGCAGCTCAGGTGGCTGCCCTTATAACATCATAGATATCGGTGCGACACGCATCATTTACAGAGCTTACCAATCAGCCGCGAAACTCTGCACGTCCACGGTAAGGTGCTTGACCTGCCAACTGCTCTTCAATACGCAGCAATTGGTTGTACTTAGCCACACGATCCGAACGGCACAGCGAGCCAGTTTTTATTTGTCCAGCGGCAGTACCGACGGCTAAATCAGCAATGGTTGAATCTTCTGTTTCACCACTGCGGTGCGAAATAATCGCAGTAAAACCAGCCGCTTTAGCCATTTGAATGGCTTCTAAGGTTTCGGTCAAGCTGCCAATCTGATTGAATTTAATCAAAATAGAGTTGGCCGTTTGTGTATCAATACCTTGCTTTAGAATCTTCGTATTGGTCACAAACAAATCATCGCCGACCAACTGGACTTTCTCACCTATTTTATCGGTCAGAATTTTCCAGCCTGCCCAATCCGACTCATCCATACCATCTTCGATAGAGATAATCGGGAAGCGCTCAGTCAAACCGGCCAAATAGTCAGAAAAACCTTGTGCATCAAACTTTTTACCTTCACCGGCCAAATCATACTGACCGTCTTGGTAAAATTCACTGGCTGCGCAGTCTAGGGCTAAAGTAACATCCTCGCCCAGCTTATAACCCGCATTGGCTACCGCCTCAGCAATCGCTGCTAGCGCATCTTCGTTGGACGCAAGGTTCGGTGCAAAACCACCTTCATCACCCACTGACGTGCTTAAACCACGGGCTTGCAACACGGCTTTAAGGTGATGAAAAATCTCAGTCCCCATACGCAGCGCATCAGAGAAAGTTTTTGCGCCAACCGGCTGAATCATAAACTCTTGGATATCAACGTTGTTATCCGCATGCTCACCGCCGTTGATGATATTCATCATGGGCACCGGCATGGAGTACACACCGGGCGTGCCATTAAGCTCAGCAATATGTGCGTACAAAGGCATGCCTTTAGCCTGCGCAGCCGCTTTCGCCGCTGCCAGCGATACGGCTAAAATCGCATTAGCACCCAACGTTGCTTTGTTGTCAGTGCCGTCTAAAGCAATCATGGCACGGTCAAGTGCTTGCTGGTCAGTGGCATCCTGCCCCAGCAGTAAATCGCGGATTGGACCGTTGATATTGGCTACTGCTTTAAGCACGCCCTTACCTAAATAACGGCTTTTATCGCCATCGCGCAATTCCAGAGCTTCACGCGAACCTGTTGAAGCGCCTGATGGTGCACAGGCGCTGCCAGTGATGCCGTTTTCCAAAATAACATCGGCTTCAACCGTAGGATTACCACGGGAATCTAAGATTTCACGACCTTTAATGTCGATAATTTTTGCCATTGTTCTGCACGCTCCATACTGTATTGGGTCAAACCTAGAGTGAAACAATCACCTTAGGCTGTTTCAATTGTGGGGAAACTTTTAATCAAATCATCTAATTGCTTAAGCTGAGTTAAAAACGACTCCAACTTATCTAAACGCAGTGCACAAGGGCCGTCACATTTAGCATTATCCGGATCAGGATGCGCCTCTAAAAACAATCCTGCGAGCCCTTGGCTCATCCCCGCTTTAGCTAACTCAGTCACTTGCGCACGACGGCCACCAGCTGAATCAGCACGGCCACCTGGCATTTGCAAGGCATGGGTCACATCAAAAAACACCGGATACTCAAAAGCTTTCATAATGCCAAAGCCGAGCATATCAACCACAAGATTATTATAACCAAAGGCCGAGCCACGCTCACATAAAATCAACTGATCATTACCCGCTTCTTCACATTTGCTGAGAATATGTTTCATCTCATGCGGCGCTAAAAACTGGGCTTTTTTGATATTAATCACAGCGTTGGTTTTCGCCATGGCCACAACTAAGTCAGTCTGACGTGACAAAAATGCAGGCAGCTGAAGAATATCGCACACGTCAGCCACCGGCTGTGCTTGATAGGGTTCATGCACATCAGTAATCACTGGCACATTAAAGGTGCGCTTGATTTCCTCAAACACCTTTAAGCCTTCATCAAGGCCAGGGCCGCGAAATGAATTGATCGATGAGCGATTGGCCTTATCAAAGCTGGCTTTAAACACATAAGGAATACCCAGCTTTTGCGTCACACGCACGTATTCTTCACAGGCACGCATGGCTAAGTCACGCGACTCAATCACATTAATGCCGCCAAACAAGACAAAAGGTTTGTCATTGGCGATGTCTATATCAGCGACACGAATGATTTTTTGAGTCATGCCTTACCTGCCTTATACGCTAATGCAGCCTCAACAAAACCTTTAAATAATGGGTGGCCATCACGCGGTGTTGAAGTGAACTCAGGGTGGAATTGACAGGCGACAAACCATGGATGATCAGCCACTTCAACCACTTCAACCAGCGCACCATCTTCAGAACGGCCAGATACCTTTAAGCCTGCTTCGATCAACTGCGGCAACAACTGGTTATTGACTTCATAGCGATGGCGGTGACGCTCAACAATAGAATCTTTACCGTAGCTGGCATGCACTAAAGTGCCTGGAATCAGCTGACACTCTTGCGCGCCAAGACGCATGGTGCCGCCAATATCAGCATCTTCGCCACGCTGCTCGATACTGCCATCCGCATCTTGCCACTCAGAAATCAGGCCGACCACAGGATGCTGGCTGCTTTTATCAAACTCAGTGGAGTTGGCATCAGTCCAGCCCAAGACATTACGGGCGAACTCAATCACTGCCACTTGCATACCTAAGCAAATACCCAAGTATGGAATTTTATTCTCACGGGCGTACTGCACTGCTTTAATTTTGCCTTCAACGCCGCGCAAACCAAAACCACCGGGTACCAGTATTGCGTCAACACCTTCTAACAGCTCAACGCCCTGATTTTCTACATCTTCAGAGTCGATATAACGCATTTTTACTCGGGTTTGCGTCTCAATACCCGCATGGCTCATGGCTTCGATCAGCGATTTATAAGCATCGAGCAACTCCATGTATTTACCCACCATGGCAATGGTGACGTCTTGCGTTGGATTGAGCTTGGCATCAATCACACGATCCCACTCACTCAAATCTGCGCCATCACACTCTAAGCCGAAGCGTTCCATAACAAAGTCATCAAGACCTTGGCTGTGCAAAATACCTGGAATTTTGTAAATGGTATCCACGTCATGCAAACTAATCACCGCACGCTCTTCTACGTTAGTAAAGAGCGCAATTTTGCGGCGCGAGGCGATATCCACAGGACGATCAGAACGGCACACCAACACATCAGGCTGCAAGCCAATGGAGCGCAACTCTTTAACTGAGTGCTGAGTGGGCTTGGTTTTGGTTTCACCGGCGGTAGCGATATAGGGTACTAAGGTTAAGTGCATCAGCATGGCGCGCTTAGCACCCACTTCGACACGCAACTGGCGAATCGCCTCTAAGAAGGGCTGTGACTCGATATCACCGACCGTTCCGCCAATTTCAACCATCGCCACATCCGCATCACCCGCGCCTTTAATAATACGACGCTTAATTTCATCAGTGATATGTGGAATCACTTGAATGGTAGCACCCAAGTAGTCACCGCGGCGCTCACGACGCAAGACTTCCTCATACACTCGACCTGTGGTGAAGTTGTTATTTTGCGTCATGGTGGTGCGTACAAAACGTTCGTAGTGACCTAAGTCCAGGTCAGTTTCTGCTCCATCCTGAGTCACAAAGACCTCACCGTGCTGAAACGGACTCATGGTGCCAGGATCGACGTTAATGTACGGATCGAGTTTTAGCAGGGTGACTTTTAAGCCACGCGCCTCAAGAATTGCGGCCAATGATGCTGAGGCAATACCTTTCCCCAATGAAGAAACAACACCGCCTGTGACGAAGATGTAGCGCGTCATAAATAACCCTGAATTCTGTGTTTAAGCGGCAAGCCGCCGAAGATAAGCATTGAAAGCTATGCTTGAAAAATGACAATTAAAATCAAGCGCTGCAGGAGCAATCAAGCACCTGCACTAATCAACTAATAGACGGGAGAATAGTCTACGCGAAAGCTGTTTATGACTCAAACCAAGAAACCACTAAAAGGCATTTTTTATCCTGCTCGTTGACCAAGACCAAGCGCGCGCCAGTGTATTGGCCTGTAGAGCAACAACTCGGTCACTCGGCGAAATGCCAGGTCAGGTGCACATCCTGCAACTGAGGATGACTCAAGGCCGGAACATTAGCTAGGGCTACCGGCTGTTCGGCTAAAAAAATTACAGGCAAACGCGAGCGTACAAAGGTCGGCAGCCCAAGCTCTTGCAATAAGCGTTTTAAGTCGCGATGCCCCCGGCCTTCAATAAAAAAGCGCTCAGCACCTTGACGGTAACGCACTTGTAACGGCGCAGTGACATCACCGGCAACCTGCAAATAACCATTATCCGGTAATGCATAGCGCCCAGCTTTATGCACCATTAAATTGAGCGCTGGCGGCGTCTGCAACCAACACTCAGCCAACCAGTACAACCGATTTTTACTGCGCAGTAATGCGCCATTGTGCAAACGCCAAATGGGCTGTGCGTCAGCTTGTGCATCACGCAAGGTTTCCCAGCTGATCCAGTGTGCGCTATCAGGCAATAAGGTAAAGGGCGTCAGCCAATAGCGTAAGAGGTTTTTTTGTCGCACCAGACTCAACTCACGCAAACTGTCCATATTCAGACATGGCACATTGAGCCAGTCCAATACAGGCTCTAGCTGCGCGCGCTGCAGATCCTCAGCAGCCAACTCATCAAGTAACTGCTGCGCCTCATGCATATGCCGCGCAGTGCGCTGCAAACTCTGCTGCACTTTTGGCCAGCGTGATGCCAATAAGGGAATAACCTGGTGGCGTAAATAGTTGCGATCAAACTCATCGCTGGCATTGCTCGGATCTTCGATCCAACACAGCTGCTGTTGCTGGGCATAGTCAAGTAACTGGCGCTGACTGAGGTCAAGCAGAGGTCGCACTAGATGGCCACGCGAGAGCGAGCGTGTAAACGGTATGCCACGTAAACCAGCCACACCCGTGCCGCGCATTAAACGAAAGAGCAAGGTTTCGGCCTGATCATCTTGATGCTGCGCCATCAGCAGCACTTCATCTTTTTGCAAATGCTCGGCAAACGCTGCATAGCGCGCCTGCCTTGCAGCCTGCTCGACACTGGCGCTCGAGGCAACATCCACATCAAGTACTATTAAAGGTATCTGTAGGGCATCACAGACACCCTGGCAGTGTGCTGGCCAAGCGTGCGCTGCCTCTTGTAAGCCATGCTGAATATAGATCGCGCGCAGTGCAGGCAAGCGCTGCTGTTTAGCTAACTGCGCTAAAGCATAAAGCAGCACAGTGGAGTCCATACCGCCAGAAAAAGCCACGCAAAAAGACGGGCGATCACGCCATGGTTGTAGCGCAGTAAGAATATGCTGCTGAATATCTAGCATTAAGCGCAGCCTCGCACGACAGACTGCAAAGCGCATCCAAGTAAAAACTTAGGATGCGCTGGGGTGTGCAATTCTAGCAATTACGCGATGCCAAAGCCCATCAGCTTTTCATAACGACGAGCCAACAACTCATCAGTATCGAGGGTCAATAACTCATCGAGCTGCGCAGTTAAGGTCTCACGAATCGACTCAACCGCAGTCGCCACATCACGGTGCGCACCACCTAATGGCTCAGGAATCACATGATCAACAATTTTCAAGCCTTGTAAGCGCTCAGCCGTAATACCCATAGCTTCTGCTGCATCCGGTGCTTTATCCGCAGTTTTCCACAAAATAGAAGCACAGCCTTCTGGAGAAATCACCGCATAGGTTGCATATTGCAACATATTGAGACGGTCACACACACCAATCGCCAAGGCACCACCGGAACCACCTTCACCGATGACGGTAGAGATGATTGGTGTTTTCAAACGTGACATGACACGTAAGTTCCACGCAATGGCTTCACTTTGACCGCGCTCTTCAGCATCAATACCTGGGTACGCACCTGGGGTATCAATAAAGGTAAAGATGGGCATGTTAAAACGCTCCGCCATTTCCATTAAGCGACAGGCTTTACGGTAGCCTTCAGGGCGCGGCATACCGAAGTTACGGCGTACTTTTTCACGCACATCACGGCCTTTTTGATGACCAATCACCATCACTGGCTTGTCATTAAAGCGGGCAATGCCACCCACTAACGCGGCATCATCAGAAAAGTGACGGTCACCGTGTAACTCTTCAAACTCAGTAAACAGGTGCTTAATATAGTCCAGCGTATAAGGACGCTGCGGGTGACGTGCCATACGCGCAATCTGCCAGCTGGTCAGATTAGCGAAAATACTTTTAGTTTGCGCCTTACTTTTTTCTTGTAAGCGCGCAACTTCGTCACCAATATTTAAATCATTGTCATTACCTACCAAACGTAACTCTTCAATTTTCGCCTGAAGATCGGCAATGGGCTGTTCAAAATCCAAAAAACTAGGGTTCATCAGGGGCATCCATTTTTCTGTTACGGCGGTCAGGCCGTGCTGCAATATGTAAGATTTACGCGAGACTAAACGGCGTAAACCACCAAATATGTTGTCTAGCAGAGCCTTATCCGACTCGACGCCTTCTCGGCGCACTGAATACTAACGATAATGCAAAAAGACGTTATCACGACCCAATAGGTCACGTAATGCCAAAATAAGGTCATCCGTTGGCTCAATTTTCCACTCTGGCGAAAACTCTAACAGAGCCTTAGCACTGTGGCCGCTATACGTCATAGTCAGCGGACAGGCGCCTTTATATTGCAATAGTAATGCTTTTAGCCGCGTTAGGCTGTCACGACTTAAGTCTGCCACAGACACATTCATGCGTAAACTTTGCGCCAAGCCGGTACGCGCCTCTTCGAGACTCATCACCCGCTTCGCGCGCAAACGCAGCCCACCAGAGAAATCATCATGACTGACTTCACCCTCGACAACCACCAGCGCATCGGTTTGCAGTAGGGCTTGCGCTTGATTAAAGGCCTCCGCAAATAACGACGCTTCAATCCGTGCGGAGCGGTCATCAAGGGTAATAAAACCCATCTTGTCGCCTTTCTTGTTACGCATCACTCGCAGGTTAATAATCAAGCCCGCCACGGTTTGCGCGTCACGCGAGGGCCGTAAATCAATAATACGCTGTCGGGCAAAGCGGCGCACTTCACCTTCATATTCATCAATCGGATGACCGGTCAAATACAAACCTAACGTTTCTTTTTCACCTTTCAAACGTTCTTTTAACGTCAGCTCACGAGCGTTACGGTACTGCGCATAGATATCCACCTCTTGCTCAGCAAACACATCGCCGAATAAATCCATATGCCCGCTATCACGGTTGCGCGCGGCTTGATCGGCGGTTTGAATCGCCTCTTCCAGCGCAGCTAGCAGCACCGCACGGTTGCGATCAATACCGGCTTGATACTCTTTTAACTGATCAGAAAAATACGGCCCCATACGATCTAAAGCACCGCTACGCACTAAGGCATCAAAGGTACGTTTATTAATGCGTTTGAGATCCATGCGCGCACAAAAATCAAATAAGTCTTTAAACGGCGCATCACCACGAGCACTGACGATGGCTTCAACTGGGCCTTCACCCACGCCTTTAATCGCACCTAAGCCATACACCACATGGCCCTCGTCATTCACGGTAAATTTGTATTCCGACTGATTGACATCCGGTGCGACAATGCGCAATTTCATATTGCGGCACTCTTCGACCAGAATCACCACTTTATCGGTGTTATCCATGTCCGCCGAGAGCACTGCCGCCATAAACTGCGCGGGGTAGTGATGTTTGAGCCAAGCGGTTTGATAAGACACCAAGCCATAGGCGGCTGAGTGCGACTTGTTAAAACCATAGCCGGCGAACTTCTCCACCAGATCAAAAATATTACCGGCCAAGTCTGCATCAATATTATTATTTTTGCAGCCCTCAATAAACCCGCCACGCTGTTTGGCCATTTCCTCAGGTTTCTTTTTACCCATCGCTCGGCGCAGCATATCCGCGCCACCCAGCGTATAGCCGGCCATGACCTGAGCAATTTGCATGACCTGTTCTTGGTACAAAATAATCCCGTAAGTCGGGGCAAGAACGGGTTTTAAGCCTTCATACTGATAATCAGAGTGCGGATAAGCCAGCTCAGCACGGCCGTGCTTACGGTTGATAAAGTCATCCACCATGCCTGACTGTAAAGGACCGGGACGGAACAAGGCGACCAAGGCGATCAAGTCTTCTAGGCAGTCTGGCTTGAGCTTTTTAATCAGCTCTTTCATGCCGCGCGACTCAAGCTGGAACACTGCGGTGGTTTCCGCGCGCTGCAGCATCTGGTAGGTGCCTTTATCGTCCAGCGGGATAAAGTCGATATCTAAAGGGGACTCACCCACCTTAGCGCGGTCACGGTTAACGTTTTCTAGCGCCCACTTAATGATGGTTAGCGTACGCAGACCCAAGAAGTCAAACTTAACCAGACCCGCCGCTTCAACATCATCCTTATCAAACTGAGTGACCAGCCCGCCGCCCTCTTCATCACAGGAAATCGGTGAAAAGTCGGTCAGTTTAGTGGGCGCAATCACCACCCCACCGGCGTGCTTACCAGTACCTCGGGTAATGCCTTCGAGCTTAAGCGCCATCTCCCAAATTTCAGCCGCTTCTTCGTCAGTGGCTAAAAAATCACGCAAAGGCTCTTCTGCCTCAAAGGCTTTGCTCAGGGTCATGCCCACTTCAAAAGGGATCATTTTTGATAAACGATCGGCCAAGCCATAGGCTTTACCTTGTACCCGCGCCACATCGCGCACCACCGCCTTAGCCGCCATGGTACCGAAAGTAATGATCTGACTGACCGCTTCACGCCCGTAAGTATTGGCCACATAGTCAATCACCCGATCACGACCATCCATGCAAAAGTCGACGTCAAAGTCAGGCATGGAGACCCGCTCGGGGTTTAAAAAGCGCTCAAACAGCAAATCATAGAGCAAGGGATCAAGGTTGGTAATATGCAGCACATAAGCGACTAAGCTACCGGCTCCCGATCCACGGCCGGGGCCAACAGGCACGCCATTGTTTTTCGCCCAATGGATAAAGTCCATCACGATCAAGAAGTAACCGGGAAAGCCCATCTGGATAATAATATCCAACTCAAAGTTCAGACGATCGTCATAAACCTTGCGTTTAGCCTCATAGTCGGGCGTGTCTTTCGGCAGCGTCACCGACAAACGTTCGTCTAATCCATCAAAGGATACTTTGCGTAAATAATCATCAATGGTCATCCCGGCCGGCACGGGAAAGTCAGGCAAAAAGTGCGTGCCTAATTGCACTTCAATATTGCAGCGTTTGGCAATTTCAACACTATTGGCGAGAGCTTCAGGTAGATCAGCAAACAGCTCAGCCATTTCTTCTGGGTTTTTTAAATACTGCTGCTCAGAATAAATACGTGGCCGACGCGGATCATCTAAGGCGCGCCCCTCGCCAATACAGACGCGCGTTTCATGCGCCGCATAATCCTCTTGCTTTAAAAAGCGCACATCATTGGTCGCTACCACCGGCACACCCGTGCGCGCGGCTAAAGCCACCGCCGCATGTAGATGCTCTTCATCATTCGGACGCTGGGTACGGTGCAATTCCAAATAAAAGCGATTGCTAAAGATGGCTTGCCACTGGGCCAGCAGTTGCTCAGCTTTCTCTGTTTCACCGGCTAATAAGGCTAGACCAATCTCGCCATCTTTAGCGCCAGATAAGGCAATTAAACCCTCGGATGCTTGCTTGATCCAATCGCGCTGCAGAATCGCTAAGCCATGCTGTTGACCTTGGGTAAAACCTAAGGAAATCAGTTCGGTCAGGTTGCGGTAGCCTTGCGGCGTCATCACCAGCAAGGTCATGCGCGTCAGCGGGCCGTCCTCTTCAGCACTGGCCAACCAGATATCGGCACCGCAAATCGGTTTGACTCCGCCCTGCTGCGCTGCGCTATAAAACTTCACCAAGGAACTCATATTGCTTTGGTCAGTTACCGCGACCGCGGGCATGCCTGCATCACGTACCGCTTTAATCAAAGGTTTGATGCGGACCAAGCCATCCACCAATGAAAACTCGCTATGTACACGTAAATGAACAAATGATGCAGACATGGCGCAACCTTTTCTTAACCAACAAATAACAATTCAAACGTGCTAAGCAATCTGCATTTTACTGAGTCAAACGCAGTAACGCCTCGCGGTATTTATCCGCGGTTTTTTGCGCCACATCATCAGGAATAGCAGGTGCGGGTGGCTCTTTATTCCAACCACTGTTTTCTAGCCAATCACGGACAAATTGCTTATCAAAGCTGGGTGGATTGGTTCCCACCTGATAGCTGTCTGCTGGCCAAAAGCGACTGGAGTCAGGGGTGAGCGCCTCATCCATTAAGGTCAGCGTGCCATCCGCATCCAAGCCAAATTCAAATTTGGTATCAGCAATAATAATCCCACGAGTAGCCGCATACTCAACCGCCGCTTGGTATAGGGCAATTGAAGCATCACGGACCTGATTGGCTAAATCCTCTCCAATAATCGCGGCGCACTGGGCAAAGCTGATGTTTTCGTCATGGTCGCCTACTTCAGCTTTCGTCGATGGCGTGAAAATCGGCTCAGGCAACTTCTGCGCTTCTTGCAAACCGGCAGGCAGTTGAATACCACAGACGGTACCGCTGCGCTGGTATTCTTTCCAACCTGAACCCACTAAGTAGCCACGCACAATGGCTTCTACAGCGACCGGCTTAAGACGTTTAGCAACCACCGCACGGCCTTCAACTAAGGCTAACTCTTCAGCACTGACCACATCCGCCACCTGATCACCGGTAAAGTGATTGGGTATAATGTGCGCCAGCTTGTTAAACCAAAAATTGGAGATTTCAGTCAAAATTTTACCTTTGTCTGGAATCGGCTGTTCTAAAATCACATCGAATGCAGACAGGCGATCGCTGGCGACCATCAGCATACGCTGGGCATCAATTTCATAGAGGTCACGCACTTTGCCTGAATACAGTTTTTTAAGGCTCAGTTGAGGCTGGTTGCTCATTGCAAAAATCCTATGGTTAGAAACACAGCAGGCGAAATCAAGATTTCGCCTGCTGTGTTATTGAGGGGCGTGGTTCTAGTCTAAACGGCTACGCAACTGCTCTAAAATGCGCAAGCTGACATCTTTTGGCGCTAATGTATCAAGGTCACGCTCAACGCTGACAAACACCTGCTGATTAATCGCAGTCAAACGCACGATATAGCGTTCTTTGCTCTCTTTGTCAGCGACTTTCTTCTTAGAACTGAACAGGCGTTTAAAGAAACCTGGCTCATCGTCTTTAGCGCCTTGCGCCAAATCAATATAATACAGACCGGTGCTGCGATTAAGGTCATCAACGCGAATATCAGCCGCAGCTAAGGCGCGCCCAATACTGGACCATGCCCGCTCAAAGCTGGCATCGAGGCGCAACACTTGAGTGCCATTGCCGCCATCGACCAAAGTCACGCGTTTCGGCGCATCGTAGGTTTTGCTGGCCAGCAAAGAAAAGGAATCACCTTTTTCATCACGCTGCACTAAATAACTATTAAGTTCGCTAAGCAAGCCATCGGCGGCTGCACCTGTAACTGTGCTATTCGTCCAAGCGGCATCCAGCGTACTGCTGGTGCTACGCTCAGCTTGGTCGATAAACACCTCACTGCTATTGCGCTGCACTCCTGGTTCAATGCGCACGCGAAAACGTGCTTGTAAATCACTGGGCGCACTGCCCCACACTTGGCGTACCAAGCTAGCGTTTAACTCGCTGGGCGCCTGCCACTGGGTAGTAAACTCCCCTAAATGGGGTCGCTCATCAGCAATTTTAAAACCATTAGTCTCAAAAAACTGCTGCGCAACCGGCCAAACCTGAGCGGGAATACGTTGTGCAACAACCCAACTCAGAGGACCGCTTTTTTGTACACTAAAATCGCCAGAAAAGGTACTGACCGGCAATGCCTGAGGACGCGGCACTTTATACTCAGCGGTAGAGGCTGCAGAAGCGATACGATGTGGAATCGGCAATAAGGGATCAAGCGGTTTAACTTGTACGCCATCCGGTAACTGCATTGCAGGTGAAGGACGCGCGTCAAGGTAGTCACCACCACGGTCGCGAAAATAGCCTTCTTGACCCCACAATAAACCACAGCCTGTTAGGCTGCTAGCAGAGACGGCTAACAAACATATTCCAGCAAATCGCTTCATGCGCTTTAAAACCTCAGATTAATTCAAAATACCGGACTGGCGCATGGCCTGGCGTAGGGTGTCATGGTATTGCTCGCTAAACCAAGTCAGCGGTAAGCGGATACCAGCTTGAATCAAGCCCATCTCATACAACGCCCATTTCACTGGGATTGGATTGGCTTCTAAAAACAAATTCACGTGCAGTGGCATCAGTCGATCATTCAGCGCTTTTGCGCCTTCGGCATCACCTGACATAGCTGCTTTACATAAATCAGCCATGGCGCGCGGAGCAATATTAGCGGTGACGGAAATATTCCCTTTACCACCGGCCAACATCAGTTCATAGGCGCTTGCATCATCACCGGAATAGACATAAAAATCGCTAGAGACGCGAGCAATAATATCTTTAGCGCGGGCAATATCACCGGTTGCTTCTTTGATACCAATAATATTTGGCACCTCAGATAAACGCACCACCGTATCGGCAAGCATGTCGCACACCGTACGCCCTGGTACGTTATACAAAATCTGTGGGATAGCGACCGCTTCAGCAATATGTTTAAAGTGCTGATAGAGGCCTTCTTGAGTGGGCTTATTGTAATAGGGTGTGACCAATAAGCAGGCATCGGCGCCGACGCTTTGCGCATTACGCGTCAGTTCAACGGCTTCACGTGTGCAGTTGGCGCCAGTCCCAGCAATCACAGGAATGCGCCCCTTGACCTGAGTGACCACGCGACGAATCACTTCAACATGTTCTTCAACATTTAAAGTTGCGGATTCACCCGAAGTACCTACAACAACCAGCGCGTCCGTCCCTTCTTGTAAATGGAAATCAACAAGTTTAGTCAAAGCTTGCCAATCCAGTGCGCCCTGCGCATCCATGGGCGTGACTATTGCGACCATACTGCCCGAAATCATGCAACCGCTCCTGCCAAAATATAATAGGTGGACAATGTTACTGATGCCTTTGAGCTTGCACAAGCACTGCTCGCGTCTTTGAGCATTCCACTTGCTGCATCTTTTCGTTACTCTAGTGCACTTAGCGGCGTAAAATATGCCCAAATCTACTTTCTGGAATGCTGAATGTCTGTACTACCCTTACCTGAACAATATGTGCTAATCAGTGCAACAGGCCGCGATCCTCTTGAACTGACCAATCTCATTTGTCGTGCCTGCCAAGAAAACCGCTGCTCAGTGGTCAGCAGCCGCTTAACCCGCCATGGCCAATATAGCGTATTAATTGTTCAGGCGGGTGGCTCTTGGGATGCGTTAGCCCGTCTTGAGGGGGCTTTACCCTCGCTGGCCAAACGCCATGAGTTACAACTGACGCACACCCGCAGTGAAGACGAAACTACCCGCCCACAAGCACTGCCCTATATCGTGTATGTCAGCGCCCTGTATCGTCCCGATATTCTTGCCGAGCTGTGCCAGTTTTTTGCTGATCACCAAATCGGCTTAGATAATATCACCTACGATACTTATCAAGCGCCGCAAACCGACACTACCATGCTCAACGCAACGATTACGGTTACGCTGTTAGCCAGCACACAAATCAATTGGCTACGTGATCAGTTTTTAGATTTTGCTGATTCACTGAATTTGGATGCTTTAATCGAGCCTTGGCGTCCACAAACACCTTAAGCCCGAGGATCAAATATGCTGAACCAACCGATCAACAATTTCACCGCTGCAGCAACCAGCGACACAAGCATTCAATTGGCCGATTTAGCTGGGCAACACGTAGTACTGTATTTTTATCCAAAAGATAACACCCCTGGCTGCACCACGGAAAGTCAAGATTTTAGAGACTTGCACGAGCAGTTTACCGCAGCCAATACACTTATCCTTGGCGTGTCACGCGACACCCTGCGCGTGCATGAAAACTTTAAAGCCAAACACAGCTTTCCATTTGAGTTAATCAGTGATACTGAAGAAGCCCTGTGTCGACAATTTGACGTGATCAAACTGAAAAAACTCTACGGTAAAGAGTATCTAGGCATTGAACGCAGCACCTTCTTGATTGATCAAGCCGGCGTCTTGCGCCGCGAATGGCGCAAAGTTAAAGTCGCAGGACACGCGGCTGAAGTACTGGCGGCGGCGCAAGCCTTGCACGCCAACAACTAAGCGGCCTCTAGCACTCTTTACGCAACCAATAGGTAAACACAGCCTGATCCACTGTTTCATGCAGCAGGCTGTGACCGGCAAGTTTGGCAAAAGATCGAAAATCACGCTGAGAACCCGCATCAGTTGCCAACACTTTCAATACTGCCCCAATTGGCAAGCTATTAAAGGCCAACTTAGCTTTTAATAAAGGCATTGGACAGGCCAAATCACGCGCATCCAATTCTAGATCATGCGGCTGCACTTCTTTACTCATTAAAATACCACCTTAGCAACGAACATTAGGCTCAATATAGGGTCTATTTTGAGCGGGTAATGTTTTTACCTCAGACCCTTGCTCACTTTTCGTGCGCATTGTAGCGTATACCACTGCTTATTCTGCAAAGAGAGTGCTATGACCTTGTTCCGCCCTGCTCTACTGGCGCTGGCCTGCCTACTGCTACCGCCTGTTTTCGCGAGTGAGCTGCCTTCATTGGGTGACTCAAGCTCGTCCATTATTTCCCCCGAGCAGGAGCATCAGCTGGGCCGTGCTTGGCTAAGTATTTTACGGGGTCAGGTGCGCCAACTCGAAGACCCTTTGCTTAAAGATTATATTGAGTCAAGTGTCTATCGCTTGTCAGAAAGCAGTCAACTCAATGACCGTCGCCTTGAGTTTATTATTTTAGCCAGCCCACAACTCAATGCTTTTGCCGCTCCCGGCGGCATAGTCGGCGTTAACGGTGGATTACTCTTGCACGCCCAAACCGAAGCTGAATACGCCTCGGTCTTAGCTCACGAGCTCGCCCACTTATCACAGCGCCACTTTGCCCGCGGTCTGGAAGCTCAAAAACGCATGCAAGTGCCCTTAATGGCTGCCATGTTAGCCGGTGTGATTGCTGCCGCAGCTGGGGGTGGCGATCTGGGTATGGCGGCGATTGCCTCAACACAAGCCGCAGCCATTCAAGAACAGCGACGCTTTTCTAGACAAAATGAGCAAGAAGCAGACCGCATTGGATTACTCAACTTACATAAAGCAGGCTTTGATCCGCGCGCTATGCCCAGTCTATTTGAGCGCCTCATGCGCCAATACCGCTATGATCGTATGCCACCAGAGTTTTTACTGACTCACCCAGTCTCTGCTTCGCGAATTGCTGATACGCGTAATCGTGCTGAGCAATATGATGATCAAGGTATCCTTGACAGCCTCTACTACCAACTGATTCGTGCCCGCGTACAACTGACTTTTGAAGACACCCCAGGACTTGCGCTCAAGCGTTTTCGCAGCCAACTCACGGACGACCCCTCATTGGACGCCGCACGTTACGGCCTTGTCTTAGCTTTAATTCGTAGTGATCGGCTCAGTGAGGCGTGGAGCAATTTAAATATATTGCTAAAGAAAACACCCAATAGCATTATTTATAATTTAGCCGCAGTGGATTTAGAGCTCAGCAAAAATCAATTTAGCCAAGCCAATCAACGTCTCGATGGTCTCTTACAACAGCATCCCAATAATTTTCCGCTGCGTAGAGCTAAGTATGAAACACAGCTTAGACAAAAAGATATCGCCGGTGCCGAGCAAACCATCAATCAACTGTTAAGACAACGCCCAAACGATCCAGATATCTGGTTTGAAGTGGCGGAAATTCGCGGACTATCCAACGATATTATTGGTCTACATGAAGCACGTGCTGAGTTTTTCTCGCGGGTTGGTGACTACACGCAAGCACTTGAGCAACTTGATTACGCCAAGCAACGCGCCAGCAATAACTTTTCGCGAGCAGCACGTATTGATGCACGCCAGCGCGTCCTAATGGATGAAGAACAGGCAATCAAAAAAATGCTCAACTAACAGCCTATTTATCCCAACATAAGTGGATAAATAGGCCTATTGCAGTGACTAATTCAGGCTACACTGACCAGTCTTAGTCAAAGACCACGGTTTTATTATCATGGATCATGACTCGATCTTGCAGGTGATAACGTAAACCTCGCGCCAGCGCCATTTTTTCCACATCTTTACCGTTGCGCACCATATCTTCAATACTATCGCGATGACTGACGCGCACCACATCTTGCTCGATAATAGGGCCAGCATCTAAATCTTGAGTCACATAGTGACAAGTAGCACCAATCAACTTAACACCGCGTAAAGCGGCCTGGTGGTAAGGTTTTGCACCGATAAAGGAAGGTAAAAAACTATGGTGAATGTTAATCACCCGCCCATGGTATTTTTCACACAAATCAGGCGGTAAAATTTGCATATAGCGGGCCAGCACTATGCAGTCTGCTTGATGCTCATCAATCAAACGACTGACTTCAGCAAAAGCAGGCTCTTTATCTTGCGGGTCTACTGGTACGTGATAAAAAGGAATCCCATGCCACTCGACCATGCTGCGCAAGTCATCATGGTTAGCAATCACACAAGGGATTTCACAATCCAACTCATTGCGGTGCCAGCGGTGCAGCAAATCAGCCAAACAATGCGACTCACGACTGGCCATTAACACCACGCGTTTCTTCACATCAGAATCGGTCACTTGCCAGGTCATCGAGAATTCATTGGCAATCGGCGTAAAAGCTTGCTTAAAACCGTCCAAATCAAAGGGTAGCGATTCTGCTCGAATTTCGTGGCGCATAAAAAACCAACCACTGTGCACATCAGAATGATGACTCGCCTGATGAATCCAACCATTGTAGGTTGCTAGAAAATTACTGACTTTGGCAACAATACCCACGCGGTCAGGACAAGCAATAATAAGGCGAAACGTGCGCATGCAAAACTCCAATAAAATAAGGCTTTTACCAAAAAGAATACTACCCGGCATTCTACCGCTCTCAGGCGCGCGAGTCAGCAAAGCAATCCCCGCACACGACACCTGCCACATCCGCCTCAATCATCACAAAGTATTACCAAAAAGCCAAAATCTTTCCCTATACAACAATTAACTTTATTTAAAATGATTAGCTTTATATAAAATAACCAACAAATGGTATTCAAAAAATCAAATATGCCTATATGCAGTATAGAAAAACATAAGCTACAGACCTGAAACACCTTCGTTAGATCTCTTCTCTTATAATCTCATATTAAATCTCTATTTAATTATCTATTCACTCTAGACACCCTTTACTTAATGCCTGCATAAGCTTATCATTCAGCTCATTATTAAGGGATCTCAAAAGAGCCTTGCACAACTGAGACACTGGAGTTTTATAGAGAGTCACTAGTCTATTAGTGATTACGGACACACTCGACAATCCTTAATTTATACACATCAATTTTTCCTAGGATTTTCAAAATGTCATTGATTAATGAATTTCGCGAAACAAAAGAACGCATAAAAGAACTTGAAGAGCGTTTAGCTAGTTTAAAACAAGACAGTAAGCTGCAAAAAGAACTTGAGTTTGAAGAAAAACTACGTGCACTGATGGCCGAGTATAATAAATCACTGCGCGATATCACTTTGATTATTGATCCTCAAGCAAACCGTAGCGCAACGCGCAACACCACTGTACGCACACGCAGCCCACGTAAAACCAAACAGTACAACAACCCGCACACCGGCGATGTAATTGAAACCAAAGGTGGCAACCACAAGACTCTAAAAGAGTGGAAAGCTAAGTGGGGCGGTGACACTGTTGAGTCGTGGGTTACTTTACTTGACTAAGTAATGCTACAACTAAGCCAGCTGCCTTACAGCTGAACTAATAATGACGCCCTGCTTGCAGGGCGTTTTTATTTACACCAACTTAACTTAACTACAATTGATAACGTTGCTGCACCGTCTTTACATACTGATGCCAGTTTTGCACTGCAGGATCTGCTTGCTGCTCTTGACTCAAGTGTGTATAGGCAGCCAAATAATCCGCAATCGTCAGTGGCGCCCCGGCTTGCTCACCACTGAGACGTGCACGACACCATAGTGCCCATGCCTCCCGCTCATCCTGATTCAATGTCTGCGGGTAATTACGTGCACGGTAGCGAAACAACAACCTAGGCAAACGCTCATCATCAAAAGGCCAACGCTCAGGCTGCAGCTGTTCGGGTGGCGCTTGGCGTAATGCCTCACACAGCTTGCGATCTCGCGGCCCAAGGAAAGCAGCATACAGCTGTTGCTCGGGGTCTTGCTCAACATGCTCACGCTGCTCGGTATAAACGACACTTAGCTTATCTTGCCATTGCGCACGTTGCTCTTTAAGCAATTGAGCATTAGCTTGGCAACGCGCATGGTCAAACGCTAAACGCTGATTGTCTTCTTCGCGCAACACGGACAACGGTGCAACCACTGGACTTTTATTGATATGAATAAGCTTTAAAGGAATGGGTAATTCATCTTCAGCCAACTGATCATGACGGGTATATAAGCGCGCTTTCAGCGTCTGCGCGTCTAATTTAAGCAGTGGCGTAACATCTGCATGCAAGTCACACACAATCAGCGCATTGCGATTGCCGGGATGCCAGGCCAATGGCAACACCGGTGCCAAGCAGTGCCGCTCAACAGAAAACATACCTGAGACATGCAAGATAGGCTGCAACAATCGAATTCGCTTTTGCACAGCATCTTTACGTCGCAAGGCATATAAATAATCAAACAACTTAGGCTGGCGCTCGCGCACTAAGCGCGCTACAGCAATAGTCGCGCGCACATCAGCTAACGCATCATGAGCTTGACCATGGGCAATATGATTGGCAGCAGTCACGTTTTCCAACTTAAAACTGACGCGCCCATCCTGCTCTGGCCAATTAATACCTTCGGGGCGCAATGCCCACACGCAGCGCAAGACATCCAGCATATCCCAGCGACTGTTATGGCCTTGCCATTCGCGCGCATAAGGATCATAAAAGTTGCGATATAAACTGGCACGGGTCATTTCATCATCAAAGCGAATACTATTAAAGCCCGCAGTACAGGTATTAGGACGAATCAATTGCTGATGCAGCTGCTCAATAAAATCAACCTCTAACAGCCCTTCCCGCTGCAACAGATCAGGCCCAATGCCAGTGACGACGCTGGCCATCGGATGCGGTAGGATATCCTCTGCCAGCTGGCAATAGATATTCAAGGGTTGATCGATCTCTTCCAACTGCTCATTGGTACGAATACCTGCCACCTGCATGGGCCGATCACTGTGCGGCTGGATGCCTGTGGTTTCAAAGTCATACCAAAAAATACTGGCTGTCACGGGGGTTCACTCCTTAGTTACTCGATCGCATTGCAACGCACCTTAACAGCCTATGCCCCTCGCCAACCAAACGTACAGAGCAGCAATTCAATGACGCGTGGTTTTACACGAGGCCATGCAAGGGCCATTGACTCTAGGTATTAAACAATATAATGCTGAGTAAGTTTCTTATTTTAAATAGCCCGACTTATACTCAGGTTATATTTAACTCTATGTGCTGGCCTATTATTGAACAACCACCCTGACGCTAACGACTCAGCAACAAGCTTACTTTTAGATACAGTACTGTCTTTAGAATCGCCGAAAGACATTCATTTGGCGGTGTACCCGGCCGGTTTAGCCTTGCACATCCTAGCCATGCTCTACTCTATTGAGATGGCATTGTGCGGCTTGGCACATCGTTTAACAGGCAGTACAGGGCTTATCTTATTTACCTTGCTGTGCCTCATTCCTTATCCAGACACCGCCCTTGCCCAACCCACCGTGCCGACAGCCTATAGCAACAAAAGTGACGAACTGACGGTGGATGGACCACGCCTACTTAAGCAACCACTTAATAGTGAACAAGCACAACAGAGCATCACTCAGCTCTTAAATAAACCACCCTTAAAAATCGCCCACACCACAAAAAACGGTTATTTTAATGGCGCCAACGATGCAGCGCACAGCAACAGCTACTCGGCCATGGCGTATTTTTTACGCGAGCAAGGTATCGCTACCAATCTACTGGCCAACCTCACAGACTTAACAGCGCCCGCGAGCATGGAGCAAACCCTAATCCTTTTGAGCGGCTCAGCTCAACTCAGCGAGCAGCAGCAAACACAACTATTAAACTGGGTAGCGCAACAGGGTGGTCATTTAATTCTCTCAGTACAGGAGGTGCTGAATAACCCCAATCCTTCACTACTAAACCGCCTCGGCATTAAGCAACAGCTCACAGCTGAATTGGATCACCTCAACGCCGGCCAGACGGAAACAATCAGTACAGAACCAGCACTCACAGACAGTCACCTTAGGGGCCAAGCACTGACCCACCTCTATCTAGAAAATGAACAGTCCCCCGCCTACCTCGCCTTTAATACACAGTATCACTTAGCCGATACCGAGAACCGTGCCCATGCTTGGGCCAATAGCCAAGCGGCCACCCACGTGCTGCAATTGAGTTACGGCCAAGGCTTAGTCAGTGTACTGAACGACTTTACTCTCTGGCAAAATGCCCAGATTGGCCACTACGATCATGCTTGGCTGCTGTGGTATCTGAGTCAAGACAGCCAAGTCAGCCTGTTTAATCCTGCCATAGATCAAGGCCTATTCACGCGTCTGTGGCAGTACTATGCTGTAGCCTGCTGGCTCTTGCTGAGCGTATTAGTCCTCGGTGCTTGGTATGCCAGACCACGCTTTGTACCGCCACCTGCAGCAACGCCATTGCCAGAAGATCCATTCAGCGAACAGCTAAACACTGCAGCACTGGTTAAGCTCGCTCAATACGGCCAACGCTGCTTGCTGCTGGACTTGCAAAAAGACATTAAACAACGCGCACAACGACGTGCTCCTGGCTTTTCTAGCTTAGCCGTTGCTGAGCAATGGCAAGTCTTGCGCCAGCTGAGCCAACAACCCATCACGTTAATCTCACACAGCATGCGTCCGCCACCGTCTAACCAACTGTCAGCACAGGCTTTTACCCAGCATGTAGCACGCCTGCAACATTTAAGGAACGCACTATGAGCCACAGCCCGACTGATCTTGAGTCACAGCTTGAGCCGTCAGCCAATAACCCTGCTGACCCTCTAGAGGCTGCAACGACAACACCACAAGCTAAAACTGACACCCAAGTCGCTGACAGGCTGCCCAGCAATAAAGTTGAGCAGCAACGCGCTCAGGCCAGCCGCCTGATGCAAGCCCTGCGTGACGAATTAGAAAAAGCCCTGATTGGACAATCCGCAGTCATTGAAGGCGTTCTTTGCACCTTTATTGCCGCCGGTCATGTGCTGATTGAAGGCGTCCCAGGGCTTGGCAAAACCTTATTAGTACGCGCTTTAGCACAATGTTTTAGTGGTCAGTTTAGTCGAATTCAATTTACCCCTGATTTAATGCCCAGCGATGTCACCGGTCATGCCATCTATGATGTAGCCAGCGAGCAATTTAAGTTACGCAAGGGACCGGCCTTTACCCACCTATTACTCGCCGATGAAATTAACCGTGCGCCAGCCACAACACAAGCCGCTTTATTGGAAGTGATGCAAGAACGTAGCATTACTCTAGAAGGCCAATCGCTCGCGGTCCCGCTTCCCTTTATGGTGCTGGCCACACAAAACCCAATTGAGCAAGAAGGCACCTACCCACTGCCTGAGGCGGAGCTGGATCGGTTTATGGTGAAATTACATATCGATTACCCGCCAGAGCAAGATGAGCAGCGCTTAGTCCGTGCGGTCACTCGCTCAGCGCACGCCGATATATTAGACCACACCACGCTACGCGCCCTGCTACAGCCGCGCGATATGCAAGCAATACAAAAAATCGCCAGTGCTTTGCCAGTGGATGACCAGGTCTTAAATTATGCCGTCAGCCTGGTGCGTCGTACTCGGCAATGGCCGGGATTAAGCAGCGGCGCCGGACCGCGCGCCTCGATTGATTTAATTCGTTATGCGCGCGCCCGCGCCTTGCTGCAGGGGCACGCCTTGGTCAGCGCCGATGATGTAAAACATTCGGCGCTGAATATTTTGCGCCACCGCGTGCACCTCTGCGTCAGCCTTGCCATTGAAGGCTTACAGGTTGAACAGGTGTTACAGCAACTGCTCGATCAAGTCCCTGCGCCACGCCCATGATCATTAAGCCATCGGGCGTGCTGCTCAGCAGTGTTGCAGCTGTACTGCTGCTGACTCTTGGCCTCGGCTCCCTGCGCGCCTTAGCCGTTGCGCTGCCCAGCACAGTGGATAGCATACTGCTCGCTGTCGTGCTGGGCTTGGTTGTGCTGGCTTTATACGATGTCTGGCGCGTCTATCGGCAGCCACCGCCCAGCTGCCAGCGTACTCTGGCGCAGACATTATCCTTGGGCCAACTGAGCGATGTCAGCCTAATCTTTAGCCACAGCTATAAGCGTCCACTGCGCATGGCATACCTTGATCATCTACCCGATAGTTTTCAACTCGGACAACAGCCTATCGCTGTGACTCTAGCGCCAGGCCATAGCAGCACTAGCAGTTACCCGATTAAACCTTTGCAACGTGGTGATTTTATTATTGCAGGCTGCAGCGTACGGCTCCCCAGTCCAGTGCGTTTATGGACGGCACAGTATTTTTTAGCACAGCCGAGTCGCGTGCGTGTCTACCCTGATTTCAGTCGCCTAGACAGCGGGCAACGGCAAAGCAGCGCGCAGTGGCTTGGCCAACTGGGTGCGCAACAACAACGGCCTCGCGGCAGCGGCCTTGAGTTTCAGCAACTGCGCGAGTTTCGCAGTGATGACAGTAGATGGCACCTTGACTGCAAAGCCAGCGCACGCAAACAGCGCTTAATTGCTCGTGACTATCAAGCTGAGCGCGGTCAGCCGATTATTTTTATCCTAGATTGCGGCCGTGCTATGCGCCGTCACGATGGTGCGCTGAGCCATTTAGATCATGCCCTCAATGCTTGTGTATTAGTAGCCTATAGCGCCTTGCGCCAAGGTGATGCGGTTGGTTTACAAACCTTCGCTGGCCCCAAGCACATCATTGCGCCGGCCAAAGGCCAAGCGCAGATACCAGTCTTGCTCAACAGTCTCTACGCTATCCAAGCCAGCCAAGACACACCAAACTTCAGCGCTATGGCCAAGCAACTGTTACTGACACAAAAACGCCGCGCCCTACTCATTGTAATAAGCACACAGACCGAGAATGCCCAGAGTGATTTAATCCCAGCCCTGCAACAACTTAACAAATCTCATCGCACGCTATTAGTCAACTTAGGTGAGGTAACCCTAGATCAACTGCGCCAGCAACCGCTGCACAGCCATGCGCAAGCATTATTATACTGCGCCGCTATCGACCGTATCCAAGCGCGAGATCAGCATCAACAGTCACTCATCAGCCAAGGAATTGAGCTGCTCGATGTACAGCCCAACCAGCTGACGGCTAAACTACTCAAGTACTATTTAACGATAAAAAAATCAGGACAGTATTAAACATAAGCACTCAATCCATCTGCGCGATAGATACAGTTTGGCCATTCTGACGCTCTAACTACAAACAGCTATACTTCTCGTAAAGAGTTTATATACATTACAGGGTAGGCTAGTCTTAAACGAACCCAGTAGTCTTCTGCCGGCACGCGTACAACACTTGTATACCTCATTTTATTAAGGAGCGTTATCATGGAATTGAATCAACTTTTAGTGGTGATTGATCCCACTTCAAATGACTTGCAGCCATCGCTGGAGCGCGCTGTTTGGGTGGCTAAGCACGCTAATTCAGCGATTGAATTACTGCTCTGCGAATACAACTCAGCTCTGGATGGTGGTTATTTTTTTGATGGCCCAGCACAAAAAAAAGCCCGTGAGTCATTAATTGAAAACCGCACCAAGTGGCTTAATGCGCTAGCACAACCTTTACGTGACGCAGGTATTAAAGTCACGCTAGAAGTGCGCTGGGGCAAACCCTTACACAGCATGATTTTACAACGCATTGAAGAGCTTAAGCCTGACCTCGTGCTACGTGATGCCACCACGCACAATCTATTACAACGTTTATTTTTCAATAACACCTCTTGGCAGTTAATTCGCCAATGCCCGGTCCCTTTGTGGTTAGTTCGTGAAGGTGAATGGAAAGGTGAGCGCATCTGTGCTGCAGTTGACCCAGTACACAGCTCAGATACCACCGCTGCGCTTGATCACTTATTGGTACAGTCCACTGCTTATTTAGCCAAGACGCTAGGTATGCAAGCCGATTATATGCACAGCTATGCACCGCTGCCGCGCACCATGATCTTCGACTCAGAATTAGTCGCCGCTTACGATCAGTATGTTGAGCGCAGCGCCAAACAGCACCGTGGCGCTTTTGAAACACTGCTGGCCAACTACCCAGTAGACAAAGCCAACCAGCATTTATTAGAAGGTTTCCCTGAAGAAAGCATTCCTGAGTTTGTGAGCGAGCGCAATATTGATCTACTCGTAATGGGCGCAATCTCGCGCAGCAACTTAGAAAACGCACTGATTGGTAATACGGCCGAACGCATTTTAGAAGCCGTACAAACTGACTTACTGGTGATTAAGCCAGCCCGTCTCTAAGCATAAAGCAGCACAACACCTACTATGACTGTCACACAATTGTAATAGGTGTTTGCTAGTGTATTTTTATTCTGACATTACAGGAGCCACAGCATGTCTTTGCGTCGCACTAAAATTGTTGCCACCATTGGTCCAGCCAGCAGCTCACCCGAGGTTCTTGAACAGCTTATTTTGGCTGGAATGGATGTCGCGCGCTTAAACTTCTCCCATGGCAATGCCGATGAACACCGCGCCCGCGCACTACTGATTCGTGAAATCGCCACGCGCCTAAATCGCCATGTTGCACTAATGGGCGACTTACAAGGCCCAAAAATTCGTATTGCACGCTTTACCAATAAAGAAATCAAATTGCAAAGCGGTGATTCATTTCGTTTCTCAATCACTCACCCACGCGATGCAGGTAATCAACAGGTGGTCTGCATTGACTACCCCGATCTCGTCACAGACTGCAGCATCGGCGATGAACTACTGTTAGATGACGGCCGTATTGTCATGCAAGTGGAAGCGATTAGCGCAGATGCGTTAGATTGTCGGGTTGTGGTGGGTGGATCATTATCGGATCACAAAGGCATCAACCGTCGCGGTGGCGGCTTAACCGCGCCGGCTCTGACTGAAAAAGACAAACAAGATATTCGTTTAGCCGCGGAATTGGATCTGGATTATTTAGCGGTATCCTTCCCTCGCGATGCTGCCGATATGCATCTGGCACGGCGTTTGTGTGAAGAAGCCGGCTGTCATGCCTGGCTGGTGGCCAAAGTTGAACGCGCTGAAGCCGTGATGAATGATCAAGCTTTAAATGGCTTGATCAGTGCCAGCGATGCAGTAATGGTTGCGCGTGGTGATTTAGGCGTGGAAATTGGTGATGCTGAGTTGGTCGGTATTCAAAAGAAAATCATTGCTGCCGCGCGCAAACAAAATAAAGCTGTGATTACCGCCACGCAAATGATGGAATCAATGATCCACAGCCCGCTGCCCACCCGGGCGGAAGTCTCAGATGTTGCCAATGCGGCACTGGACTACACCGATGCGGTGATGCTTTCCGCCGAAACGGCAGCCGGAGAATTCCCGGTTGAAGCGGTAGCGGCCATGGCGCGGGTGTGTTTAGGCGCTGAAAAAAACCCCATTATGCGCAGCTCAGGACACCGTATTGGTCAGCAGTTTGAACGCTGGGACGAAAGTATCGCCCTCGCGGCCATGTACACGGCCAATCACTTCCCTGGTGTAAAAGCGATTATCGCCCTGACTGAAAGTGGCTATACGCCATTGGTCATGTCACGTATTCGCTCCTCCATGCCCATCTATGCCTTTGCCCCATCGCGCCAGACACAAGCACGCGTGGCGTTATTTAGGGGCGTGTATACCGTGCCTTTTGATCCAAGTCAGTTCCCCGGCTCGGTCAGCAAATCAGCGGTCGAAGAGTTGGTGAAACGCGGTATTGTGCAAGAAGGTGACTGGGTGATTTTGACTAAAGGTGACAGTTACCACATGGTTGGCGGCACCAATACCATGAAGCTGCTGCATGTGGGCCATATCATTTCATAAATAGGCTTATGTTCACTGACCACAGGGGATTACACACCCCTGTGATCGCTCGCACAACCAACTATAAAGTAATGCCCAACGCCAAAATCATCTGGCGCAAATCGTCCTGCGGCTGATCGATGCGCACCTGCAGATCGGGGATTTCGCGGCGCACTGGGTAGCTTTTACGCACCAGATCAAAGGCTGCGCGACGCTGTCCGGCATCCCCATTCAGACTTAAACGAAACGCCGCATCATCGCCGCGTGGATCATACACTGCACGACATAACACACGCATAGCCTCGGCCACAGGCGTATGTGCCGCCAGTTGCATGGCCAACAACGTCTGTGTTGGAAACTCAATCGCAGTCTTGGCTGCTACGGCAAAATACTCACAAAAAGCCTGATAAATATGCGCTGTGCCGCGGATTTTACCGTCTAAACTATAGCCGGCAATATGCGCGGTCGCGAGATCACAACGTTGTGCCAACTCGACATCCACCTGCGGCTCAGCTTCCCACACATCCAGCACCGCTCGCACATCGGGGCGCTGCTGCAAAAACTGTTTTAACTCCTGATTATCCAGCACCGCACCACGACTGGCATTGATCAGCCAACTGCCAGTGCTGAGTTTGTGCAGCTGCTCTGCGCCGATTAAATGATGAGTCGGATGCTCGCCCAGCGTGGTTAAGGGAGTATGCAGGCTGAGCACATCGCAGCGCTCAAGCAACGTCGCCAAATCAACATAATCACCGCCTTCGCGTTGTTGTCGTGGCGGGTCACAGACCAAAACTTGCCACCCCATAGCGCGCAACACTTGAACTAAACGATCACCCACCTGCCCCGCGCCGACAACGCCATAGCAGCGCTGTGACAAAGCAACAGCATCGCGCTCCGCTAAGGTCAGCAAAGCACCCAACACATAATCCACCACGCCACGTGCATTGCAGCCCGGCGCACTGGCCCAGCCAATCCCCTGTGCGGCCAAATAATCCAAATCTAAATGGTCGGTGCCGATGGTACAGGTACCGACAAACTTAACCTGTGAGCCTGCTAATAAAGCTTGATCAACCTGAGTCACCGAGCGCACCAAGAGCACTTCGGCATCGCCTAACACAGCACGATCTAAACTGCGTCCTGGGACGCGGCGCAGTAGACCATGTTGCTCAAACACTTCAAGCATCGGAATATTCTCATCAGCCAGTATGCGCACCTGTATACCCTCTTTAATCTTTAACTAAAAATCCGCAAGGCAGCACTATAAGGTAATGATAGCTACCTAGCGATCGCTGCAACAGCGTAAACTATACGCGCTGCTAAGCGGTTTAACAGCCGCACGCTAATACCTTTTCCGTCCTCCCCGCACTGCGCAGCATATCTTGCTGTATAGGCTTTATTTCTAGGCTGTTTTGTATGTCCACTGTTTCTCGCTATCAACGTGTCGCTATCGAATGGCGCGCTCTACTTAAACTTGCCATACCTATCATCATTGGTCAGCTGGCCAATACCGCCATGGGCTTTGTTGATACGGTGATGGCCGGGCGCGTCAGCCCGAATGACCTTGCCGCCGTAGCGCTAGGCAACTCAATCTGGGTGCCGATTTTCTTATTAATGAGCGGCATCTTACTGGCCACAACCGCCAAAGTGTCACACGCCTTTGGTCGGGGCGAAGAATTGCACATGGGCTATTTAGTCCGTCAAGCCTTGTGGCTGGGCTTTGCTCTGGGCTGCGGGCTTGGCATTCTACTGTGGAATGCTCAACCGGTGATGGAGTTAATGGGCGTTGACCCGATCCTAATTAAACCGGCGATGGGCTATTTGCGTGCAGTAGCCTGTGGTTTTCCTGCGGTGTCACTCTATTTGGTGTTTCGCTGCTATAGCGATGCGTTGGGCTTAACCCGCCCCAGCATGGTGATTGGTATTTTAGGTTTATTGCTAAATATTCCGCTTAACTACATCTTTATCAATGGTCATTTAGGCCTACCCGCTATGGGCGGCGTTGGTTGCGGCTGGGCCACGGCCTTGGTCATGGTGTTTATGATGATGGCTATGTTGGTCTGGGTACGCTGGGCGCCTTACTATAAATCCAGCCAGATTTTTGCACGCTTACAATGGCCACAGTGGTCGGCACAAAAAAGCCTATTGGCGCTCGGTTTACCCATTGGTATTTCCATCTTTGCCGAAGCCAGTTTATTTTCGGTGATTGCCCTATTGATTGGTGGCTTAGGCGCCAATGTGGTGGCGGGACACCAAATTGCGCTGAATTTTAGCTCTTTAGTATTTATGATTCCTTACTCGCTGGCCATGGCCACTACGGTACGCGTGGGTCAAGCCTTAGGTGCGAACCGTCCACGCGAGGCTCGCTTCTCAGCTGGAGTGGCGATGGCGACTGGCCTGCTGTGTGCCTGCGTCTCAGCCACCGCTATGTTTTTATTACGCGAGCATATTGCGCGGATTTACACACCCGATGCAGCCGTACTGGCAGTCGCCACCTCGTTGATTATCTATTCAGCCATTTTTCAGTTTTCCGATGCCATTCAAGTGACAGCAGCCGGTGCTTTACGCGGCTATCAAGATACCCGTATCACCATGCTTATCACCCTATTCTCCTATTGGGGCGTGGGTCTGCCAGTGGGCTACATGCTCGGCCTAACCGAGCAGTTGGGTCTGGCACAAGGCCCCGCGGGTTTATGGCAAGGTCTGATTGTGGGCCTCAGTTGTGCAGCGGTGATGTTGGGCATGCGTTTGCATAAAATCTCACGCCGACATATTTATGCAGCGATTTAGTTGATATTCATCAGCCGGCACCCACCCTCCAACAAAAACAGCGGCACACACTCCAAACACTAGTATTCAGGGAATGAGTTCTAGTGGCTCGGTTAAAAAAATTATAAAAATGCTCCCTGTCACTCAACGGAACAGCGCCACAACTCATCGCATAGCGCGCAAAGCTATAGTGCATGCGGCTTTGCAAAAACAATCCACAGAGCCTGTGGATAACTCTGTGTGTAACATGCTTATAGATTCTGTTAATGGCCAGAGTACGCGGCTTTGCTACAAACTGATGAATTTTTCACCAAATTTATAAAACCTTATAAATCAACAGCTTACAAAGTCAAGTGGTAAATAAATGTACATTCAAATTGTACCAAGTTGGTTTTAACAAAACAGCTATATGAATGTGCACAACTTATTTTCGGCACATAAAAACGCAATACATATCAAGGGGATAAACACACTTTTTTCAAAGTATTTTGCCGTCTTTAGGGTTGACAAATGCCAGAGCACTAGCCAACCCAAAGACCATAGACTTAGCGCGGTTTAATCAGCAACGGTCCAGCACTGCTACTTAATGCTTGCCAGTCCGGACGGTACATTGATGCCACCTGTGCCGCAGGTACCTGATAACGCCCCGGCGTTACTGCTCGCGCCAAATAGAGCAAGTGCTTGACCTGCCCTTCAGGTATCGACAGCGCCGCCACATAGCGGTCATCACGGAATTCTTGATGAACGATATCGGCATTGTGCATCGCCTCTTGCCATTCACGTAGCAACGTACTGGCATGACTTAAGCTGGCTGAACTGTGCGCTAAATTTTGATTTTCCAGCTCCAGTCCTGCCGGCAGTAAATCCACCAACAACGCATCTGGCACCGCCTGTGTGGCACGTACCGCTAAATGCACCAGCACTAAATCACCGCTGTGCAACTCGCTTAAGTTTAATGGCTCGCCGTGCGGGTCAAAATACTGCCGCTCAATACTCAGCACCTGCCCACCCGCAGGCGCGGCTTGACGTGGATAGCCTGAGAGCTCTAAACGTTGGTACACATCTTTTGTACTCTCAGTACTGAGACGCACCCCTGCCTGCAACTGCTCGGCACTCAAGAACCATTGAGCCTTATCGGCAGACATACCAAGAGTCTGCGCACCGATCTGCAACTGCGCTTGCCAATCAGTCTCGCGCTGCGTCAATTGCTCACGCGCCGCCATAAACAGCGCATTACGCTCTTGTGTCGACAAGCCATTACGCCGATGTAAATGATCTGCCAAAGCAAACATACGCGGCGTGTGTTCAGCGGCAGCCAAATCATACTCTTGCAGCAGCGCTAAAATCTGCGCTTGATCACGCAGCTCACTACCAAAATCAGCCATATACAGCTCATCGCTGCGTTGCACATGCAATCCAGCCTGTAAGGCTTGCTCAGCTTTCGGCACATCGCCCATCCACTGTAAGGCTAAGGCTAAATGCACCAACGGCAAACCTGAGCGAGCATCCTGACGGCGCTCAAACACACTGCGTAATGCGCCCAACGGGGCATTTTTATCGCGCGCCAAGACAAAACCGGCATAGGCCTGCACGGCAAAGCGTGTGCTCTCTGGTGCTTGACTGTAGTCGCTATCAATTAAGTAGCCTTCTTGTAAATAACGTAATAAGCGCTCTTGCGCAGATTTCAAGGCGGCGCTGGGCACAGCAAAACCTTGCTGGCGCGCGCGCAGTAAGAAATCCGTCACATACACTGTGGCCCAATGTTCTTCAGCGCCCTCGGCACTCCACATGGCAAAGCTGCCGTTGTAACGCTGCATGGCTAGCAAACGCTCAATACCCAACTCAATCTGCTGACGACGTTGCACAGGCGTATCAGTACTGAGTGTTAAGCCATCCAACTGTGCATCATTGAGGTACAAGGCCGCCATTAAGCCGCTGGTGGTTTGCTCCGAGCAACCATAAGGATAGGCATCTAAAGCGCGCAGGTGCTCCGCGATATTTAAGGGTGGACGGCTGGAGACACTGAGCCTGGCTTCCAGACCCGCCGTTTGATAACCGGCCAAGGCCTCAGGCGGTAACTGCCATGCGTTACCGGCACTGAATGCGGCTTGATACCGGCGATTTTCTGCCGGATAAGCGGGGCGTACGCCAACCTGCCAAGTCCGCGTTAACGCGGCCAAGTCTTCATCGGGCAGTTGCATGCCATCAACCTGCAGCCGCAACTGACCCTGGCCATAACCGGCTAAAGCAGTGACCGGCACTTCAACTATTTTGCGCTGTTGCGCAGCCAATTCCAATTCGATACGACGCGACGCTTGCGCAATGTTTAACAAACCGCTGCTGCCCAGTTGTAGCGAGATGCGTTGCGCCTGATCGGTAAGATTATGCAGATCTAAGGCCACTTGACTCTGATCACCGCCCGCTAAAAAGCGCGGTGCTGACAGTTCCGCCACCAAAGGCGCAGCCACTACAATCGGCTGCTCAGCCATACCAAACTGATTATTGCTCCAGGCTTGCACGGTCAGACGTAAGCGACCATTAAAGTCTGGAATATCCAAGGTCACTTCAGCCTCACCTTGTGCATCCAAAGTCACAGGTGCGCTTTGTAAAGCAACAATATTGACGTTGGTTTGTGGTCGTTGACCACCACCGGCCAAGGCTGCATCACCGCCAAATAACATGCGTGCTAAACGCCCATTACCCGCTTCAATCAATTGGCCATACACATCCAATTGATCCACGCTATAGCCTTTGCGCGCAAAAAATCCTGCAAAAGGGTCCGGCGCGGCAAACTCAGTGATATTTAAAATCCCCACATCCACCGCGGATAGAATCACCTGCACCGCTTGTCCTGCGGGCCGCCCATCATTACCCTGCGCTTTAACCTTAACCTTGAGCCGCTGTCCTGGACGCATTTGCTCCGGCGCGTGCACGCTTACGGCTAATTGGCGATCTTTACGTTGCAACGGCAAATGCAATAAGCCTAGCGCACGCTTAGGCGTGATATGCGCCTGACGTTCACCGGGGCGCACCACCAAGGCACTGATATATAAATCATGGCGTAACCAGTCAGCAGCCAGCGGGATCTCTACCGTCGTCCCCTCAGCGGGCACATTTAACGCCTGCCACCACAACGGACCATCGGCCGACTCAACCAACAGATAACCACTGCCAGCGGCGGGTGCATTGATGGTTAAGCGTGCTGTATCGCCATTCACATAGGCGGGCTTATCCAGAGCCAACTTCACCTGATCAGGCCGCACGGCACCACCTAAAGCATTATCTTGTGCCGCATAACCGGCCCAGAAACCTAGGCTACTAAATAACTGCGTGTTTGGATCTTCTACCTCAACACGGTAAGGCCCCCACTGCACAGGGAAACTCACCCTTGCCGTGTGACCCGCCGCGATAGTGATGCTTTGCTCACTGACCGTCAGTAGTTTTTTATTGTAGTGATGGCTCCAGCCTGAACTCTCTGAATAATTCCAATAATAATCACGGCGCTCACGAATCAAGCGCACTTTAAGTTGTTCGGCAGCGAGTTTTTCACCCTGAGGATTGGTTAAAACAATTTCAAACTCAGGCTGACTCTCGGCGTCGACGGAGTCACCTTGAAACACGCCACGAATCCCCGCTAACTGTGGCGCGGGCCACACGGCTTGAGTTACACGACGGGTCACCGGACGACCTGCGGATTCCAAAACACTGGCCTGCACAATTAAGTTTAACGGCGACTTAACCTGCGGCCATTGACTATCAAGCTGCAGCTGCGCAGTACCCTGCTCATCTAGCAGTAACTCATCCAGATCAATGTCTTGGTTTAAGGTCTCCTCTGCTATGGCGCCAAATTGGAAGCCTGGCAAAGCACTGACTGCATCACGTAACGGTCGTACATACAACTGACCCGTCACCGTATTGCCCGCAGCGGGTGCGCCATATAAATAACGTCCTGCCACTGTCACCTGCAATGCATCTTGCGCTGCAATAGGGGCGCTACTGGCTTGTAAATCAAGGGCTAGACGCTCAGGCAAAAAATCTTCCACAAGAATGTCGTAAACCTGCTGGATACCTCCACCTAAATCAAACAGCAGCTGCCAACGACCGGTCGGTGCATTGGCGCCAATCGGCAGCTGATATTGATACAAACCCTGTGCATCGGCCTGCCAAACAAATTGACGGCTGATTTGCTGATCGGGTCGGCGCACTTCCACCTGAATCGGCTGCGTTGGCACCTTCTGTCCATCGGCATCGCGCAATAAAGCATTAAGCAACACCGTTTCGCCTGGGCGGTATAAATCCCGTGGGCCAAACACAAACAACTGCAACGCCTGCCCAACTGGGCCATCAATCGCAAATTCAGCTAAATCCAAGCTGGCACTGTTTAAAGGTAAAAAACTGGTTTGCTGACCATGTTGTGCGACTAATACATCAGCTTTAGCTGTAATGGGTAATTGCGCATGGCCTTGTTTATCGGTTTTACTCGAGGCCAACAGCTGGCCTTTTTTATCTAAAATCTGCAAATCAATGGCTTCTAGCGGCAGACCATTGGATAGGGCCTGCGCAAATACATCCAATTGCTGACGAAAACGGTGCACGGACACACCAATATCACTGATAGAAAATAGCGTGGCCGGTTGTGCGTAATGATAAGTACCGGCCTCACGCATCACCGCCAAATAAATCCCAGCTTTATTTAACGCTTTAATAGGTTTAATCGGTAACTGCAGGGTTTCGCGGGTATTAAGTGCTGGACTGAGTTGAAAGCGGGCGCTGTGCACCAGATCAGCTAAGGGCAAGAGCTCACCCGCTTGCCAGGTCTCTAAACTACTGCTGCGTCCCCACTGTGCTAAAAACTGCGGTAAGGCACTGGCTTTAATACGGAAAAACTCAACATCCACGTGCTCGACATTTAACGCCAGCACCGGTAAACCTTGGCTGAATTCAGCAGGCAGCAAAGAGCCACGACTGGCAAAACCAACCGAGGGCTGTAAATCTCGTGTGGTGATTTCGGTACTGTAATCTTTAGCCAATTGCGCTTGATTGATCGCGGTCAGACCAGCATCCACACTGATAATTAAAGTGCGTTGGGGTGGAATATGACGCATGCGCAACTCTAGCCGATCGTCACTCAACTCCCAAGCGCCATCAAGCTTGCCGCTTTTGCTATCGACCACATGCACTTTATGGGCAAGGTTTTGCTCAGCCTGTAAGGGTACGGAAAAGGTTAAACTGAGAACACTGGCGCCCTCCTGCTCAATTTCCGAGGCATCCAGCACCTGCAGCGGCTGATCTTGATAACGCTCAGCCAGCAACGCAGGATCAATGGCCGGTGGCAGTGTGCTAACCACCGCCTCACTGAGCGAGGCCGGTGGCGCAACATCCAGCGGCGGCTCAGCTGAATCACAGGCCACCAACAGCACAGCCAATAGCGTACCGATAAGTCCTTTGCGCCACATAAATTGCTCCAATATCATATTAAATTATCAATGCATACTATAAACGACACAGCAGCTTAACGCAGCCCTGTATAGAGTTAACATGGCGCCAAAAAACAGATTGGCCTGCTCGACAGTTATACACATAGCCTGTGGATAACTGTGTGCATAATATGTTTGAGAACGGCGCAAAGGCACCCCGAATAAGCCTAGGCCGACTCTGAGTGTTTTTTGATCAAGATTAAATACGCTATAAATTCAAGACCTTACGAAGATATCTCAACAGCAATAAGAGTCTCTTAAGCGCTTAGCGTCTCGCATGCGAAATTGTGCACAAGTTTTTGCTATGCTAAGCAAAAGACAATCTGCTATTGAACGACCCGCCTAGCTTGCTAGAATGCGACCATCACCTGATAAGGCATCCTATGAAACGATTTAATTTACGTAATGAGCTTTTATTGCAGCTGGTGGAATCTGCTCAAGATGGCATCGTAGTCGCGGAAAAAGAAGGTGAAGACACTATTCTGGTCTACGTTAATCCAGCTTTTGAACGCTTAACTGGCTATAGCCTTGATGATATTATGTATCAAGACTGCCGTTTTCTGCAGGGCAAAGAGACCGACTTGGACGCAGTCAAGGTGATTCGGGATGCGATCGATGATCAAGCACCGGTGCGCACGGTGCTGAAAAACTATCGCAAAGATGGCTCAGAATTTTGGAACGAGTTAAGCGTCACACCTTTTTATGATCAAGTGGAGCAACTCACCTACTATATAGGCATCCAAAAAGATGTAACGGCACAGGTTGAGTTGTCGTTAGAGCTAGAAGAAGCACGCGCAACGATTAAGCGCCTCACCGAGCAGCTGGCTCAGCAATCATAAGTTGAGCGGTGCAAACCACTGTTCTGCCACGCGCAGCTCGCAGTTAACACTGGGCGGCTGCAATTCTGCCACAGTATCACTGCCTAACACCCAAGTACGCATTGAGGCGTACTGGGTCACGCATGTGTTCCACTCTGCAGTCGCAGTGCCCTGGGCATCAACAAACAATACGCCGCGCATAGCGTAAGGCTTAGCCAATTGCAATAACGACTCAAATGCTATCGGTTGTGCAAACTCCAGCGGCTGATAACCTTGCTCAAAGCAAAACAAGGCGACTAACTTGGTTAAATACTCAGGGGTCTGGGCCGCTGCATAAATCACAATGCGCTTACTGGGTAACACCGTCTGGCTGTACAAGGCATGCAAACGCACCTGTAAGCGCCGCGTCACACTATTGTGCCAAAATGCTAAGGCAACCTTATGCTGTGCTTGCTGCTGCAGTTGCTGCTCAATTTCGGCCAGCAAAACACGCAGTACATTTAGACTGTAATCTGCAAATAAGCGATCAAGCTGGCGCTCCAACACTTGCACCTGCAACTGACTCAGCGCAAGGCGAATTTTTTCAAGCAAAGGGCCACTATCACTGTCAGACCATGCGGTCGATGGCTGTGACTGCATGACTTGCGCTGGTGATTCACTGATCACCGCTTTAATACGACTGATCGGCACTCCCTCATCCATCAATCGTAATGTCTCATGCAGAAAATCAATATGCTCTTGGCTGTATAAGCGGTGCCCTGATTCGGTACGCACCGGCTCAATCAATTGATAACGACGCTCCCAAGCGCGCAAGGTAATCGGATTTATCCCAGTCAACCGAGCCACTTCGCGGATGGGGTACAGTGCGTTCTGGTCGATTGCATTGCTCATGGGATATTTTACTCAGTCAGTGGTGATGGTAAATCGTCTATAAAGATATACAGCAACTGGCGATTGTACCGTTCAAGTAGAATCTTGGCGATGTTTTAGCCGCTTAAGGCTTTAATCCTTGAGTTAAATCACCCTTCAACCCCATCAATAATGGCGCATCACCCAACCAAATCGAAAAATACAGTGCTTTAAAGCCTAGCGTGTCTATGCGCACCAACTCCCGACCATTGAGCAATAAACGCGTGCCCTGCTCGGGCTGAAAATCCAACTGATAGCAATCACCCTGATTCACTGGCTGATAGGCACGATGTAAGCGCTGCACTGCCTGCTGTAACTCCGTCGAAAACTCTAGCGGTAAGCCCCGTTCTGCACCGGCAATAAAGTCTGCAACGGATAAAAAACGCGCATAACACAGTTCAAGTCGAGCGGGCGTATGCTCAGATAAAGCCTGGGCCAAGGTCAAGTCTGCGAGGGTCAAAAAAGCCGCATCATAGACTTTAAAAGGTCCCCAACGGGCAACACCCGCACCAACTTGTATCAGTTCAGCGCTGGCCACTTGGCTCAGCGCCCAGAGTATAAAACAGCACAGTATCCTCACGGCTGTGCCTTGCTAAAAAACAATGTCACTTCGCCCACCTTAAAGCCCCACTTAGTGACCTGGGCGCGATTGAGCATGACGCCATCGGACTGCAAAAACATCCAATCATCAAATTGCACCTGGATACTGCGCCCTTTGTAGGGCAAATCCAAAGTGTAGCGCCAGTTAAAGACTGAACCTGCGCTGCGCCCCTCAGCCTGTCCAATCACATCCCCCGCGCTGCCAGTGTATCGATTGTCGCTAAGGCGTTTAATCCGCCAGATACGCTGTTCTTGTTCACCATCGTCATACACAAAACGCTCATCTAAAGTCAGCGTATCGCCATCGATAGTGCCAGTTATCGCCACTTTAAAGCGGCGTTTGACTGCTCCTGAGCGGTCCTGAAACTGGCCATAGGCTTGGGTTTCACCGGAAAAGTAACTGAACAAATCCAGCTGAGGCTCGCTCTGGGCATAGGCTTGCACACTCGGCGAACTGCAGCCAACCAACATCATTAAGCTGCATAAGGCATATAAATACTGGCGAACGCTCATTGTGCATGCTCCAACGTCAGTTGCACCACATCAGTGGATTGGCTTTCAAAACCCACACGGCAGTAATCCAGGTAATAGCGCCAAATCCGCTGAAAGCGTTGGTCATAACCCAGCTTTAATAAGGTTTCAGATTGTGCCGCAAAGCGCTGCTGCCATTGCTCTAAAGTGCGCGCATAATCCTGACCAAAGGCCCGCTCATTACTGACCTTAAAGCCATGCGCCTCGGCTAGCTCATGCAACTGCTGTTTAGAGGGTAAAAGACCACCGGGGAAAATAAACATCTGAATAAAATCCACATCATCTTGATAGCGCTCAGCCCGTGCCTCTTCAATGGTGATCACTTGCAACACAGCTTTGCCATCGGCTTTAAGTAAACGCTTGAGCTGAGTAAAGTAGTCATGCCAATACTCTTTGCCCACTGCTTCAAACATCTCGATACTGACAATATGATCAAACTGGCCCTGCTGATGGCGATAATCCATTAACTGCAGCTGGACTTGCTCAGCCCAGCCTTGCTCCTGCAAGCGTTGCTGGGCAAAGGCCAATTGTTCGCTGGATAAAGTAATGCCGGTGACCTGGCAACCTTGCTCGGCGGCGCGCTCGGCAAAACCACCCCAACCGCAACCTATCTCTAAAATATGATCACCGGCCTGCCAATTCAGCTCAGTTAAAATACGTTGGTATTTATTGGCTTGTGCCTGCGCCATCGGCTGATCGCGCTGAGTAAATAAGGCACTGGAGTAGCTCATGCTGTCATCCAACCACAGCTGATAGAATTCATTACCCAAATCATAATGCGCGCTGATATTGTCACGGCTGTTTTCTATGGAATTATGATTATCGCGGTGCCGCTGTAAAAAGCGCTGATAAAACCAATTAAAGCCCAAACGCGTCTCACTGAGCGCCTGTTGATTGGCCGCGCCCAAGTGCAGCAGGCTGTATAAGCAAGGCGTCTCAATCAGCTGGTCGGCATAGGCTTTGGCAAAACCCAGCTCACCTTGACTGCTAAACAACCAGATAAACTTCAGTGGCTGCTCAATTACCAGCTCAGCATGTACGCCCTCCTGAGTGCCAGTAAAGCGCCGCTGCTGCTCACCAATACTCACCGTCAGCGAGCCGTATTGAATACGATCAAAGGGTAAATACTGCAACAATAGCGCCGCCAATTTAGGCGCACTGGATAAGCCCAGTAACCAATTGTGTGTGCGCACTAACATAAAATCATCTCCGAATGGCTGTATTGAACACCTTCTAAGTGTTGCGGTGTGCGGTGAAAGGTTCCGCCTTTAAGCAGGATCTTTAAGGCCCACCAATGAATCAAAGCAATCACTTTAAGCATGCTTAAGGGGGCAAAGCCGACCTGTTTTAACAGCTGGCGATCGCTCAATTCCAGGCAATGCCCAGCCTCACTGGCGCTAAAAAACTCAACCCCGTGGCGTGTTTCACAAATATGGGTAAACACTTTCTTGCTCGGTGGCGCAAAGCGAAAATGGTAGCGGGCGTCCATCGTCATAAAGGGTGAGACATGGAAAACTTTTTCAGCGTAGGCCTGAATCGTTTTGTCACTGCGGCCCGATAATTTGAGCACATAGTGGTGCCATTGACCGAAGGTATTACTGACCTCGGCAATCACCGCAATCAGCTGATTTTCAGCGTTATAGGCATACCACATAGAGAGCGGATTAAAGCTGTAACCCAGTACGCGCGGATAGCACAACAGTTCAGCGCGGGCTGGTCGCTCAACCCCATACCCGGCAAGAAAATTATCCAGCCATGGCCGCCAAGGGGTGCCATCGCGCGCACCGTGATCCCGATAATTGAGGCTCACTAGATTAAAACGATTCAGACTGAGCCAGCGCAGCTGCTGCGCCTCCTGCTCAATAGCATCCAAATCAACTTTTATGCTGAAAGTGCGGTAGGCAAAGCGGTACTGCAGCGGTTGCTTACGCGCATGCGCCACCTGCCCCCGATAGAGTTTTGAGCCCATCACGCCTCCCAAGGCAAGCCAAGCTGCCAACGTTGCGCCAAAGCAACAGCGCTGGCCAAGCCATCTTCATGAAAGCCATAACCGGTATAAGCGCCAACAAACCAGCAGTTTTTAACCCCTTGTATGCGCGGCAATTGCGCCTGTGCTTGAATGGCTTGGCGATCAAAAACAGGATGCTGATAATCCAGCACTTTAAGCACTGTTTCTGCACGCGGCTCCACAAGAGGATTGAGGGTGACAAACACATTTTCTTGGGTCGCCAGCGGTTGCAATGCATTCATCCAATAGGTCACTGCAACCCCAGACTGGGCCTTGTTATGCTTTGCGCTGAGATAATTCCAAGAGGCCCAAGCCCTTTTGCTAGCGGGCATTTGCGCACTATCGGTATGCAACCACGCTTGGTTGTATTGATAGCTAAAACTTTTCAATAGAGCAAAGCTTGAATCCTCAAGTAAGGCATAGGCTTCATCGGCATGACAGGCAAACACCACTTGATCAAATTGATGCTCAAGGCCATCACTACTGCGCAGATAGAGACCCTGTTCTGGGGTATCGGCGAAGGTGACTCCTGTCACCCCTTGCTGATACACAGCAAAGCTTTCCAGCGCCAAAATTTTCTCTAAATAGGTGCGTGCCCCTTGAATTACCGTGCGCCATTGCGGGCGCTGATTGACACTCAACAAGCCATGGTTGGCAAAAAACTGTAAAAAACTCTGCGCCGGAAACTTGAGCATGGTTTGGGTTGGGCAAGACCAAATCGCCGCCGCCATGGGTAATAAATAATCCTGCTGCATGGCTTGGCCAAAGCCTTCTCGGGCTAAATATTCGCCCAGCGTTAAGTGCGCTGGCAAACCTTGTACAAGATCAGTTTGAGCCCCGGCATTAAAACGCAAAATATCGGCAATCATGCGCCAATGACGCACTGAAAATAGGTTTTTGCGCTGGGCAAATAGGGTATTGAGATTATTTCCCGCGTACTCCAAACGACCCTGATCAATAGAGACCGCAAAACTCATATCCGTTGGATGGGTAGCGACATTGAGATGGGCCAACATGGCTTTGAGCAAGGGATAATTCGGCTCGTTATAGACAATAAAGCCTGTATCTACAGGGGTTTTATCGCCATTGGCTAACACCACATCCAAGGTATTGGTATGCCCACCCAAAGTTGGGTTTTTCTCAAACAGCGTGACATCATGTTTTTGGCTAAGGAACCAGGCGCTACTGCTGCCGCTGATACCGCTGCCAATCACAGCCACTCTGTAGCGTTTTTCAGGATCGAACATTTTTACTGACACCTTGCGCAAATTTGTTATATATTATTTATACACAAGTTATACGCTTGTACAAGGTGAGCTATGAAAAAAATTATTCCACAACAACGTATTTGGCTGGTCGGTGCTTCACAAGGCATTGGCTTAGAGCTGGTAAAACACTGGTTGGCACAAGGTCATAAGGTGATTGCTTCAGCACGTCAGGCTGAACAATCGGCCGAGTTAACGGCCTTGCGACAGCAGTATGGCGCACACTTATGCTGTTTAAATGTTGATGTCAGCGATGCGCAAGGCTGCGCCGAGCAAGCGCAAGCGGCCTGGTCCATCTTCGAAGGTTTGGATTTGTGGTTTTACAATGTCGGCGCCTACCAACCGATGTCCTCCTCAGAGTGGAGCTGGCCGGCATTTATACAGATGAATCAGAGCAATTATCTCGGTGCTGTGGCGCTGATGCTGCCTTTGCAACAGCTTTTTCAGGAGCAAGGCCATGGCCGTTGGATTTGGAATGCCAGCTTAGCCTCCTATTTTGGCTTGCCCTATGCGGGTGGTTATTCAGCCCCTAAAGCCGCATTGGTCAATTTAGCCGAGGCTCTGCAACCCGAACTAGCCGAGCAAAACATTCAACTGCAAATTATTAACCATGGATTTGTGCGCACACGCCTGACCGAAAAAAACACCTTTAGCATGCCCGGCCTCTTAGAGGCTCAGCAGGCCGCACAGCAAATTGCTCAAGCAATCCAGCGCAGCAGCGCCTTTGAAATCCGCTTTCCCTGGCTTTTGCGTGTATCGCTGAGCCTACTCAAATGGATGCCTTACGCTTGGTCATTGGCCCTGACCCGAAAAACATTAAGGACCGACTGATGCCCACCATTGCACAGGTATTGGAGCGCTATAAAACACTCTTTGAAAACTTAAACCTGCACAGCCTTGAAGAGGATTTTCTGCAGGTATTCAGTGCGGATGTGACCTTTAAAGACCCCTTTAATCAGGTCCGTGGTCTGACGCATTTGCAGCATATTTTTCAGGATATGTTTAGCAGTTTAGAGCAGCCTCAGTTTCGTATCCTAGATTTCGCAGGGTGCAACAACAGCGGTTTTTTAGAATGGCAGTTGACCTTTAAGCTCAAAGCCCAAGGTGCAACGCAGCTGATTCAAGGGGTCAGTAAAATCACTATCAACCCACACGGTCAAGTCTGCAGCCATATTGACTATTGGGATACTGGTGAATATGTCTACGCTAAAGTACCGCTACTGGGCCCAGTGATTCGCCTGATTAATAAACGTCTGAGCAGCCAATGAGCAAAAGCTATGGGCTGACTCAGCCGCTGATTTACGGGCTATTGTCTTGGCCGCTGGCGATGCGGGGGATTCCTTTGTATCTGTATTGACCCAGCTATTAGCAGCAGATGGGCCTAGCGGCTTTTGAAGAAACTTCAACTTCAAACACAACAGGCGCAGCCTCCAAAGAGTGCTGCGCCTGTTGGCTGAGCTCTAGTTGAGACTTACCACATCAAATCATCAGGAATCTGGTAGGCCGCGTAGGGATCCTCTTCGCTTTCGCTGACTTTTTCGCTTTCCAGATTAAGCAAGACGATGCGGCGCTCATCACGTTCTTGGATTTTTAGCGCCACATCGCGGGGAATAATTTCATACCCCCCGCCATGCTTAACAATGGCTAAGCTGCCACTGCTAAGTTTATTACGCACCATATCGTTCACTGCAATACGCTTGACCTTTTTATGGTCAACAAAGTTGTAATAATCTTCGCTGTCCAACTTGGGTAAACGCGCCCCCTCAATCAACTGGCGAATTTGTGCCACAAAGGCTTTACGCTCAGCGTTTTCTTGCTGCTGACGGTTCAGCTCTTGATCACGTTTTAGCTTCTCAGCCATGGCTTGTAAAACCGCTTGTCGCTGAGAGTCATCCACTTCAACTGCGCCTTTTTTCTCTAGGCGTTGTTGTTTTTTCTGCTCTTTACTGGCTTGCTTGACTTGTTTCTCATTGACCAGCCCCGCTTTAAGCATCTGATCGCGCAAAGATAAACTCATGTGATTCTAAACCCGTCTTTAGTCATTTAAAAAAACACAGCGCACTGTACTCCGCTAATATTGCGGTTTGCTCAGTGACTGTTTAGCTAAGTTCCATAAAGCGTCGAGCTGCGCTTCGCTGCAATCACTGAGCGCCAGACCTTGCTCTTGGGCCTGCTGCTCCACACAGCCTAAACGCTCAGAAAATTTTGTATTGGCGGCGCGCAGTGCCGTTTCTGGATTGATCTGTAAATGCCGCGCCACATTCACTGTAGCAAAGAATAAATCACCTAACTCTTCACTGATCGCTGCCTGATCGCCACTGGCGATGGCTTCGCGTACTTCCTGTAATTCCTCATCCACCTTATCCAGCACAGGTGCCAAATGACTCCAATCAAAACCGGCACTGGAGGCGCGCTTTTGGATTTTTAACGCGCGGCTTAACGCCGGTAAATTCATCGGTATATCGGCCAAAATACTCACCCGTTGCTGAGGCGTCTGCTCAGCACGTTCTTGCTGCTTAATCTCTTCCCAGCGCTCTTTAACCTGCAGGCTATCTACCCCAGTGGCTTGGCTCTTACCATATAAATTACCATCAGCAAACACATGCGGATGACGGCGAATGAGCTTCTCGGTAATGCTCTGCACCACAGTGGAGAAATCAAACAACTGCTGCTCACTGCCCAGTTGGCTGTAATACACCACCTGGAATAAGAGATCACCTAATTCACTGGGTAAATGTGCAAAATCCTCACGCTCAATCGCATCCGCCACCTCATAGGCTTCTTCAAGGGTATGCGGGACAATACTGGCAAAGTCTTGCTGCAAATCCCAGGGGCAACCGCCATCGGGATCACGCAGACGCGCCATTAAATAGAGCAAATCGTTTAACTGATAGTCTGTTGATTGACTCACGCTTCGTCCTCTTGCGTTTGCTCAGGCTCTTGAAACTGGGTGGCATGCAAACGGCTGTAATAGCCATTTTGCGCCAGTAATTCTTGATGATTACCACGCTCAACAATACGCCCTTGATCCATCACTAAAATCAGGTCCGCTTTTTCAATGGTGGATAAGCGGTGGGCAATGACAATGGTGGTACGGCCTTGGACAGCATGATCTAAAGCTGCCTGAATATGGCGCTCCGACTCAGTATCCAAGGCTGAAGTGGCTTCATCCAGAATTAAGACAGGTGCATTTTTCAGCAAGGCCCGTGCAATGGCTAAACGCTGACGCTGCCCACCGGATAACAACACCCCATTCTCACCCACCATAGTGTCGTAGCCTTGTGGCATACGCTCAATAAACTCGGCAGCATAGGCCGCTTCTGCCGCGGCTTTAATCTCATCCCGTGAGGCATCGGCCAGATCACCGTAGGCAATATTTTTCGCTACAGTGTCATTAAACAAGGACACCTGTTGCGTGACTAACGCCATATGCCGACGTAAGTTGGTCAAGGTAAAGTCTTTAACCTCAATATCATCCAGCAAAATCTGACCTTGCTGATGCTCATAAAAACGCGGCAGCAAATTGGCCAAGGTGGATTTACCACTGCCCGAACGCCCGACTAGAGCGACCATTTGTCCTTTTTCCGCCGTAAAGCTGATGTCTTGTAGCACCGGCGTATCGGTATTCGGATAGGTAAAGTACAGCTCACGCACCTCTAAGCGGCCGCTAATGCGTGGCACTTCAACGCGGCCTGAGTCGTTTTCTATGTCCTCGTCCAACTGTTCAAAAATACTCTCTGCACCCGAGACACCTTTTTGAATGGTGGAACTCACTTCAGACAATTGACGAATCGGCTTCGGCAATAAACCGGCCAAAGTAATATAAGCTACTAAATCACCGGGCGATGAATCACCCCGCAGCAGCAAGACTAAAAACAACAGGATCGACATGGCCGAGTAAATCACCAACTGCAAAGAGGGGGTGTACACCGCATTGGTTTTAATCATGCGCAATTGTTTTTCGGTATTACTCAGACTCGACTTTAAAAAGCGCTCACGCTCATAAGGTTCACCACCAAAACTGCGTACTACGCGATAACTTTGAATGGTTTCTGAGGCCACATGGGTGACATCACCCATCGCCACTTGAATCTTTTTGCTTTGCTTGCGAAATTTCTTACTGGTGCTGCTCACCATTAAGGCAATAACCGGTAAAACCGCGACCATAACTAAGGTCAGCTTCCAATTCATCCAGAGCAAAGTACCAAACAAGAACACCACGGTCATGCCTTCACGCACAATCACTTTAATCGCGTCAGTCGCGGCACCAGTGACCATGGTCACGTTGTAAGTAATCCGTGAAATCAAATGCCCTGAGTTGTGGTTATCAAAATAACGATTGGGCAAGGTCAGTAAGTTATTAAACAATTGCACGCGCAAATCGTGCACTAAGCCCAATGACACTTTAGCCAAATAAAAGTTACCTAAAAACGAGCCAATGCCCTGCCATAAGGCAATCACTACAATTAACAAAGGCACCGCCTGCAGCAGACGTACATCGGCCAGCCAGGGTATATTAGGAAACAATACGGCTTCAGGATTGGCTAAGCCATCGACAAAATACTTCAACACATAGCCGAGCATGGGCGAGGTAGAAGCGAAGATTAAAAAGCCAATAATACTGATGATAAACATGCCGATATACGGCTTGATATAGCCCAGTAAACGCAAATAGATTTTAACCCCAGAGGTACTGGCACTCTGCTGTTGTTCTGTACTCATGAATTTTAAATCTCAATAATGGACTGCACATTTTAACAGAGATGCAGCCACTCAATGGCTACAAGCCCAAGGCTTCCTTTAGAAAAGGAATGGTGAGTTTGCGCTGCGCTTGTAAGGATGCGGTATCCAGCTGCTCTAAGGTGTCAAACAACACCGTCATACTGCGCACTGAGCGAGCTAACAGAAAACGACCAACATCGTCGGGCAACTGTAAGCCGCGACGCGAGGCACGCAATTGCAAAGCGCGTAATTTATCATCATCACTGAGCTCATGCAGCTGAAAGACCAGCGCTAAACTTAAACGTGACTGTAAATCCGCTAACTTAATTGGCAGCTTGCGTGGTGACGCATCTGCTGCAATCAATAACTGTTTACCGGCATCACGCATCCGATTAAAGGCATGAAACAAGGCTTCTTCCCAATGCGCTTGACCCAGCACCGCTTGAATATCATCCAGACAGACTAAATCACAGAATTCCACATTATCCAGCAATTGCGGACCATGTTCAGCCAGATCGGCCAACGGTAAATACAAAGCACGACCACCGCGCTCTTCGACACGCAAGCAGGCTGCCTGCAGTAAGTGACTGCGCCCCACGCCTGAGGCCCCCCAAATATATAGCACGCCATCCATCCATTGATCTTCAACCTCACAGGCATGTTCGACATAACCTAAGGTCACCGCATTGGCGCCGGGATAATAATTGGCAAAGGTCGCGTCATCGCGCAGGCGCATGCCCAGTGATAATTGGGTGGGTTTCATATCGACTCATTTATAGGCTGCGGACACACTGTCGTCTGTTCAACCTGATCAGGACTTATAGGCGCGCTCATCTTATGCGGCTGCCCATACATATTCGATTTTGTATACAGCTGATACAGATGTCTGAGCAACACCATAATCACTGCAGCAACGGGTAGCGCCAGCAAAATGCCGGTAAAGCCAAACAACTGACCGCCCGCTAAAATGGCAAAAATCACCGCGACAGGATGCAGACCTATGCGGTCGCCCACCAATAGTGGGGTTAACAGCATACTTTCCAGTAACTGACCCAGAGTAAACACGGCAATAATGCCCAATAACACATAAGGATCAACGCCAAACTGAAACAGTCCAGCGACCAAGGCTGCGGTAATACCCACGGCAAAGCCTAGATAAGGCACCAAACTGGCCAACCCCGCCAGTAAACCAATCAGTAAGCCCAGCTCTAAGCCCAGCATCATCAAACCGACCGCATAGACAATGCCTAAGGCAAGCATGACCAGCAGTTGACCGCGCATAAAGGCACCGAGGACTTCATGACACTCACCCATCAATTGTACGATCACCGCTTCTCGTTGCCGTGGTAACAAGACGCGCACTTTTGCCACTAAAATATCCCAATCACGCAGTAAGTAAAAAGTCACCACAGGAATCAAGAGTAAATTGGCCAGCCAGCCTAAAAAAGCCAAACCTGAGGCCGTCACTTGACTGATCAAGAGCTGGGCAAGATCGGTCGTTTTACCAATATTTTCAGTAAACAGCTGCTTTACTTTATTCAAACTGCTGGCATCTGCCGACACACCTAACTGCGCTTGCATCCAAGGTAAAGCCGTGTGTTGCAACCAATCAATCAACTGTGGAGTGAGTTCATACAGACTGACCAGCTGTCGACCAATCATCGGCACCAACACCAACAACAAGACCAGCATTATCACGCTCAACAGCACAAAGACTAAGATCACGCCCCATGTGCGAGAAATATTATAGCGCTCTAAAAAATCAACAATTGGATCGCCCATATAGGACAGTAAGATACTGACTAAAAAGGGCGAAAGAATGGGTAGCAGCTGATAAAAGGTCAGCAGTCCAAGACCTAGCGCCGCTAGCAGTAACCAACTTTTAAGGTTTTGCGCCATGGTCTCTGCTCTCAAGAATTACCAACTGAAATACAAGGTCTGAACACCTGGCTCAGCGTTATTCGAAACACTCACCGCCCCAGCGCCATCTGCGGCACTGAGTTCTTGTCCAAGCAGCGGTGCAGCCTGCTCTTGCAAGTCAGCCAAGGCCAATTGAGCACGTACTTGCTCGGCACTGCTGCGCATCTGCCACTGAACATAGTCCTTGCTTACCGTCTGCAATTGCGCAGCAAAGGGCTCAAGTAAGCGCTCAACCAAGACAAAACGTTCTAAATCAACACCGGTCACGCGCACATTTAATGCCTCACCTTCACCGGGTTTTATCGCAAAGCGCTGAGCTAAACGCTGATTAACTTGGGCATACACCTCGCGCGCCACAGCGGCCTGAGTCGCTGCATTGACCTGCCCTTGCTGACGCTCATCACCGAGCCACAACTGCCATTGGGCATTCAAGGCTTCAACCTCACCTTGCTGATGGACGATCAAGACAATATCTGCGTTATAGCGTGCAGCCGACTCAAGAATAGGCGCACTCTGACTCAACACATCGCGACTGACCAATAACTGCTCATCTAAATCACCCAAGGGCAGACGTGCTGGCACACCATAATACTGCGCGGCACTGTAAAATTCTTGTGCGTCAAGCTGCCCATCACTGACTAAACGTATGCCTTGCTCATCTTCAAGCATCCACCAAGAAAGAACCGCTGGCCGGTTAGTACCCCACACAGGCAAATTTAGCGCACGCAAAGCCGACTGCACACTCGGCGGATCGAAATTAACAATCAGTGTATTACCGTCATAACCATAACGACTGATCAATGCCTGCGGATCAGATTGATAGCTCGCAAGTGCAGGTAACTGCGCGGCATCCGCTCGCCCGGTTAAGCGCTGCACTAAGGTGCTAAACGCCTGCTGCAAACCCGCATCACGGATGGCACTGTCTTGGCTGACCAGCTCTTCTCGAACTTGGTACAAACCCGCCACTGGCGCAGCATAAGCAGTGAGAGTGACCAAGGCCACCAGTGCGGCAAGCATGCCTATAAAAAATCGCATCTATATTCTCTCTAACGATTAAACCAAGCAAAGTGCTTACCTTAAACAGCCTAGGCCTTCACGGCAACCGCTTCTTGTGCGGACAGCTCAGCGGTAACGGCTATTTAAGTCACTTGCGACCAACAGATCAGGCAAAGTTTACGCATTTAAAGGCCACGCCGCGTCATTATAGAACGTAGAAGCTGCCAACGATTCACCAGCAGCGCTAGAAATATCATCAGGCACCCTATCCATTGCAAGACTAACAGCGTTTCTGCAAACCATAGTGCAGCAAACAATGCCACCCAAAGCGGTTCAAGGATCAACATTACCGCACCACTGGTTTGCGTGGTTAAACTTTGTGCATAGGTTTGCAACCAAAACCGTGCGGCAGTACCTATCAGTGCACTGGCCAATAACCACCCAAACAAAGCCGGTGACCACTGCACCATGGTGCTGCTCCAAGACTCCAACAACAGCGAAGCCAATAAAGCAACCAAGCCCACCGACGTTAGAGTAATAATAGTCAGCGCCAAGGGATCCACAGGACTCAGCGGCGTGGCCGCCTGTCGAGTAGAGGCTTTACGCATCGAGAGGGTGGCTGCGCGAGTATTGAGCGTAAAAAACACTGCCAGACCCAGCGCCGCCAGCAAATAAAAGCCTTGCCCCCAACTGATACTAAAACCATGGGCTAAGGACAGCAGGAGCATTCCCAACAGTGCCACCGGCAAGGCCAACCAAGTACTACGTGGCATAGGTTCGGCGAAAAATACCCGTGCCACAATAGGCACCAGCAGTACACCTAAACTGGTCAAAAAGGCACCTTCGCCCATTGTCTCGCTATGCGCCAAGCCCAGCACCCAAAACAGCATGGCCAGACCAAACACCAGTCCCACTCGCGCACTGCGCACAATATGTTCACCGGTCAGTTGGCGTAATTGGCGACCACCAATACAGGCTAAAAAAGCCGCCGCCAGTACAAAGCGCAAGCCCATAAAAAACAACGGCGGCATCAAGGCAATGGCTTCTTTAGAGAACATCCAACTGATTGCCGCAAGCAGGGTTACTGCCACCAATAACAGATCAGATTGTGTCGCCTGTTTCATCGTCTCTGCTCGTGTGGTTAACCGTGCAAAGCAGCATACACCACTAGGATTTATGCGGTCGCGCTAAAAATTCATGGGATTGCATTTCCAGCAGACGACTTAAGGTACGCTGAAACTCAAACTGCAAACGATTTCCCACATACAAGTCTTTGAGCGGCACTTGTGCAGAAATAATCAGCTTAATACTGCGATCGTAAAACTCATCCACTAGATTAATAAAGCGCCGCGCAATATCTTCATTACTGGTATTCATTTGCTCGACATTCGACAAAATAACGGCGCTGTAGACTTTACCCAGTTCGATATAGTCATTTTGGCTGCGAGGGCCATCACACAAAGCACGAAAATCAAACCACGCCACGTCATTCGCGACTTTACGCGCGACAATGGTGCGGTTCTCTACCGTCAGTGCCTCGTTTTCTAGAACTTTACTGTTTTCTAGTAATAAGCTGCGAAAACTTTTCTCCAGCTCGTGTTCCACTGCCTCGCTTAACGGGTAATGGTACAACTCAGCTTGTTCCAAGGCGCGCAAACGGTAGTCAATACCACTGTCCACGTTAACCACTTCGGTATGCTGTTTTAATAAAGCAATGGCGGGTAAGAAGCGCGCGCGCTGCAAGCCATCTTTATACAGACCATCAGGAACAATATTCGAGGTGGCGACCAAGCTCACGCCGTTTTTAAACAGCTCTTCGAGCAAACTACCCAAAATCATGGCATCGGTGATATCTGAAACAAAAAACTCATCAAAGCAGATCACTCGGGCTTCTTTCGCAAAGCGCTGAGCAACAATCACCAGAGGATTTTTTTCACCATCGAGAGTACGTAATTCTTCATGCACACGCTTCATAAAACGGTGGAAGTGGGTACGCATTTTCTGTTCAAAGGGTAATGCATCGAAGAAAGTATCGACTAAGTAGGTCTTACCACGACCCACCCCACCCCAGAAATACAGACCTTTAATAGGTTGGACTGATTTCTTACCCAGTAAGCGCCCAAATAAGCCATTGCTCGGGGTGCCAGCCACTAAATCGTCATACAGACGCTGTAAATGGCGCACGGCATTTTCTTGTGCAGCATCGCGGAAAAAATCGGCGCGCTGTAAATCATTCTGATAGCGTTCAAGTGGTGTCATTAGAAGTGTCGACCCGACAAATAAAACGGGGCAACACTTTAACCACGCAACCTGCGCTTGGCAATCATCCAAAGGATATTTAAGCCCTTAACCCGCCCGACGCAATAACCAAATACCGCACAAAGCACAGATCAGCGCGGGTAATACCACGGCAATAATGGGTGCAAAACCAAAGACCAAACTGGCTGGACCGAGCAAATCTTGCGCGATACTGAAGACAAAACCGACCACCACCCCAGTAAACACACGCTGACCCAAGGTCACCGAACGCAGCGGACCAAAGACAAAAGAAATCGCCATCAGCACCAGCGCAGCAGTCACTAACGGCTGCAACACCTTTACCCAAAACGCCAACCAATAGCGATTGGCATTTAAGCCTTGTTCATTTAAATAGTGCGCATACTGCCACAAACCACTAATCGGCAAGGTATCCGGATCCATGACCACGGTATTGAGCAGTTGCGGACTGATTTCCACATCCCAGCGCTCACTTACCGCGTGAGTAACACTACTGGTACGCGCCTGTAAATCGGTATAGACAACATCTTCAAGCTGCCAGTAGTTGTCTTGATAGAGGCCTTGTTGGGCAAAACTTGAACGTAACAAGCGCTGCTGCTGGTCAAACTCATAACGCGTCACGCCAATTAATTTGCCGCCCGGCTGCACCGCATTGACGTGGATATATTCATTCCCCTGTCGATGCCACAAACCATGCTTAGAGCTTTGTGCTTGACCCACTGACTGCGCCAAAGACCGGTTCGCTTGAGCAATACTTGAAGCCCAAGGCGCAAGGTACTCACCGACCAAAAGCCCAATAAACATGAGCACCAGCATTGGCTTCATCACCGCCCAGACAATACGCCGAATCGACACACCAGCGGCACGGATCACAGTCAGTTCACTGTTACTGGCCAGGCCGCCCAAACCCACTAAGCAACCAATCAAGGCCGCCATAGGCAGCATCTCGTAAATACGTTGCGGCGCGGTTAAGCCCACATAGCTGGCCGCCCCCCAGGCCGTATACGCCCCGTCCACATCATCAAGCTCATCAATAAACGCAAACAGCAGGGCCAAACTCGTGATCACACCTAAGACAGCAATGATTGCCAAAAACACACTGCTGCCAATATAACGATCCAATCTACGCATGTGGCGTCTCCTTCTGTGCACGCGACCGCGCTCGACGCAACTGAATCGGCTGCCAATACACCAACAACACACCAATCAATAAAAATAAAATATGCACTGGCCACAGGCCTACACTAATAGGCAAAGTACCTTTATCTAAGGCGCCACGTGCCGCCACCAATAAAGACAAATAGGCCATATACAATAAAATAGCCGGTAGTAATTTCAAAAACCGTCCTTGCCTTGGATTAACCCGAGATAAGGGCACAGCAATCAAGGTGACAACTAACACCAAAAGCGGAAAGGATAAGCGCCACTGCAGCTCAGATTGCATTTTCACATCGGGATGACCGATGAGCGCCGTGCTACTCATCGTTTCACGCGCTCCCACCTTAACGTCCACCATAGGCTTAGGCAGCAAGACACCATAGGTATCGTATTGGATAACTCGATAGTCAGCCTCACCTGGCGTGCCGTCATAGCGGTAACCGTCTTCTAAAATCAGATAACGACTGCCGTCAGCTTGCAGCTCTTGACGCCCTGTTTTAGCTACCAACACGGTAATTGCACTGTCTTCACCCTTGGCTTTGCGATTTTCATCCTTTTCGGAGATAAAAATACCCTGTAACTCATCTCGGCCGCTGGATAGCTCTTGCGTATAGGTTACCCGCGAGCCACCACGCATGGACTGAAAGCGTCCCGGCACCAAAGTATCAAACTCGGTCAAGGCATCTTGTTCATTTAAAATCTGCGCCACATTTTGCACACCTTGCGGGGTCAGAAAAAAACTCAGCCAAGCACAGATCAGTGCCACCAATAATGCCGGCGCCAAGGTATAGCTCAATAAGCGCTGCTCACTCATCCCTGTGGCGGTCAGTACTGTCATTTCGCTCTCAAGATATAAGCGCCCATAGGCCAGCAAAACCCCCAGAAACAGACCCAAGGGTAAAATAAGCTGTAAAAACCCAGGAATACGATAGGCCATAATCATCAGCAACACGCTGGGATCAAGCACCCCTTGCGCGGCTTGCGCTAAGTATTTAATAAAGCGTCCGCTCATAATAATCACAAGCAGAACCGCACTGACAGCACTAAAGGTCAGCAAAACTTCTCGAGAAAGGTAACGAAAAACTATCAAGTAAAGGCTCCAAGCTTGTCAAGACCGTCTATCACGGCTCACACTAGTCTTACATTTTATGGCAGTGTACATACATGCCGATGCATACAGACAGTATTATCCTGCATCTATCTATCTTTGTCTTGAGGATCATTGAGTATGGAGTTTTTAGTCAAATCCAGTTCAGTTGAAACACTGAAAACCAGCGCGCTGGTATTAACCGTTAACGAACAATTGCAACTTGATACTCAAGGTCAACTGATTGACGCCCTCTGCGGTGGTGCGATCAGTGCTCATCTAAAGTCTGGTGATATTCAAGGCAAGCTCGGTCAAACCTTACTCTTACACAACCTTGCCGAATTGAAAGCGCAACGCGTGCTCCTCGTTGGCATTGGTAAAGACGCCGAACTATCTGACCGCAATGTACGCAAAGTGATCAGTGCAATTTTAAATATTTTCAAAAACCTGTCGATCAAAGATGCGGCCTTCGCCTTGGCCGAACTGGCCATTAAAGATCGTGACGCTTACGCCAGCACCCGCCTGCTAACCGAGTGCTTAGCCGACGGCCTGTATGTTTTCGATCAATTCAAAAGCGAAAAAGTACCTGCTGCAACGCTTAAGAAAATCACTTTCCTCAGTACTAAAGAACAGCAGAAACAAGTCAACAATGCTTGCGAGCACGGCAAAGCCATTGCCTCAGGTATGGCTTTTACCCGCGACTTAGGCAATATGCCACCCAATATCTGCCACCCTCGCTATTTGGCCGAACAAGCCAAGCAACTGGCGAAACACCATAAAAACCTCGACGTTGAAGTGCTTGAAGAAAAGCAACTCAAAGCATTGGGTGCCGGTGCGTTACTGGCCGTTGCGCAAGGCAGTGATCAACCGCCGCGCATGATTATCATGAACTACCACGGCGCCGAGAAGTCACAGCAGCCTTATGTATTGGTCGGCAAAGGTATAACCTTTGACTCAGGCGGCATCAGCCTGAAGCCTGGCGCGGGCATGGACGAAATGAAATACGATATGGGCGGCGCAGCCAGTGTCCTCGGTACTTTTAAAACACTGCTCGAACTGCAACTGCCGATTAACGTGATTGGCGTGTTGACCTGTGCGGAAAATATGCCCAGCGGTGGCGCAACCCGTCCTGGCGATATCGTCACCACTATGAGCGGCCTAACCGTAGAGATTCTCAATACCGACGCCGAAGGCCGCTTGGTACTTTGCGATGCGCTGACCTATGTGAAGCGTTTTAATCCGCAAGCTGTAGTCAACGTCGCCACCTTAACCGGCGCCTGCATCGTAGCCTTAGGCAGCAATACCAGCGGTTTAATGGGCAATAACCCAGAACTGATTGACAGCCTACTCAGCGCCGGTAGCAAAGCCAGCGATGTAGCATGGCAATTGCCATTGTTTGATGATTACCAAGAGCAACTGGACAGCCCTTTTGCTGACATTGCCAATATTGGTGGCCCTAAAGCCGGCTCCATCACCGCGGGCTGCTTCCTCTCACGCTTTACCAAAGACTACCCATGGGCGCACTTGGATATTGCTGGTACCGCATGGATCAGTGGCGGTAAAGAAAAAGGCGCAACCGGCCGTCCAGTACCGTTACTGAGCCAATACCTGCTGGATCGCGTGCAGTGAAAGTAGAGTTTTACGTTTTACCCTCCAGCCAACCGACGGACCGCTTAACCGCGGCCTGCCGGTTGGCTTATAAAGCTTGGCGCGCAGGCTTTATAACTTTTATTCGCTGCAGTGACGCAGCGCAACAAGCCGAATTGGATGATTTACTTTGGACTTTCCGTCAGCATAGTTTTATTCCCCATGAACCCTATAGCGACGCTGCGCAAGCACCGGTTATCTTGGGTATTGATCAACGGCCGCAGAGCAACGCGGGGATTTTAATTAATTTGCACCGCGAGATTTCTAGCCACCTTGACTGCTTTAGCCGCGTAATTGAAATTGTTAATCAAGAGCCTGAATTGCTCAATATCTGTCGGCACAACTTTATCCGCTACCGTGAGCAAGGCTATCAGCCGGCACGTGTAGAACTCTAGTTGATCCCCCCGCAACAGCACAAACTGACTTCTCCGCCCCCTTTCAATCACAGATCTACGCGTTTTACTCAGTTTAATCCGCCACTTTATGCTTGGATGATGGCCGCTGGGCTTGAAGCCTGATAAAATCGCGCAATTAAACGCATTTTTCGCATACTTCGCAAAGGCCCAATTCATGAGCAACAATAAAACTTCTTTAAGCTACAAGGACGCTGGTGTAGATATCGACGCCGGTGAAGCACTTGTTGAACGCATCAAAGGCGTGGCTAAACGCACGGCACGTCCTGAAGTACTTGGTGGTCTTGGCGGCTTTGGCGCTTTATGTGAAATCCCTGAAGGCTACCGTCAACCAGTTTTAGTCTCGGGCACCGACGGTGTGGGCACTAAACTGCGTCTCGCGATTGATCTAAACAAGCATGAAAAAATTGGTATTGATCTGGTCGCTATGTGCGTCAACGATCTTATCGTTAGCGGTGCTGAGCCATTATTTTTCTTAGACTACTACGCTACCGGCAAACTCAATGTGGATATCGCTGCACAAGTAGTGACCGGTATTGGTGAAGGCTGTGAGCTCGCAGGGTGCGCCTTGGTGGGCGGTGAAACCGCTGAAATGCCAGGTATGTACAGCGGCGAAGATTATGACTTAGCTGGTTTTTGTGTGGGTGTGGTGGAAAAATCTGAAATCATTGACGGTAGCAAAGTGGCTGCCGGTGATGTGCTGATTGCCCTACCCTCGTCAGGCCCACACTCCAACGGCTACTCATTGATTCGTAAAATCATTGAAGTGGCGCAGGTTGATATTAAAACCACGCAATTAGATGGCCAAGCCCTCAGCGATTTACTGATGGCGCCAACACGTATTTATGTTAAACCCTTACTCAAGCTGATCAAAGATACTGGCGCCGTCAAAGCCATGTCGCATATCACAGGTGGTGGTTTACTGGAAAACATTCCGCGTGTACTACCTGAGAACTCACAAGCCGTGATTGATGTAGCGAGCTGGACCCGTCCTGCTGTATTTGATTGGTTGCAAGAGCAAGGTAACGTTGCAGAAGTTGAAATGCACCGTGTGCTCAACTGTGGTGTCGGTATGGTAATTTGTGTAGCGGCTGAGCAACAAGCCACTGTGCTGGCACACTTGCAAGAAGCGGGTGAGAAACCATGGGTGATCGGCCATATTCAAGCCGCCGGTGACAGCGCTGAACGTATTATTCTTAACAACCTAAAAAGCCATTAATGACTGACTCAAATATCTGCAATATTGTTGTCCTGATCTCCGGATCAGGCAGCAACCTACAAGCTATTATTGATGACTTAGCCGGTCACCCCAACGCACGAATCTGTGCGGTGGTAAGCAATCGTGCCGATGCTTATGGTTTAGTCCGCGCTGAGCAAGCGGGAATTCCCCAGCATGTGCTTAAACATAAAGACTTTGCCGATCGCCTCGCCTTTGATACAGCACTGATGCAGGTGATTGATCAGTACCAACCTCATTTGGTGGTACTGGCGGGCTTTATGCGTATTTTAACCCCTGAGTTTACGCGCCACTATGCGCAGCGTTTGCTGAATATCCACCCCTCACTGCTGCCTAAGCACAAAGGTTTAGATACCCACCAACGAGCGCTGGATGCTGGCGATCAAGAGCACGGTTGCAGTGTGCACTTTGTTACCGAGGAACTCGACGGCGGCCCAGTAGTCATACAAGCAGCATTACCCATTCAAGCCCTAGATAGCGCCGAACAGCTGGCACAAAAAGTGCACGCCTTAGAGCATCATATCTATCCGCTGGCGGTACGCTGGTTTGCTGAAGGACGCCTACGCTTAAGTGAGCACGGTGCCCAGCTTGATGGACAACCCTTGGCCAGTTCCGGCTTTCAGTTCCACCTTTAGGAGAATACCGCATGCATCGCGCGATCCTGTTTATCCTGGCTGCTTTCGCTCTACCCGCTAGCCTAATGGCTAGCGAATTACAGCCATTCTCCGCCAGTTACACCGCAGATTGGAAACAACTGCCCTTTAGCGGTAAAGCTGAGCGCAGTTTACAAAAGCAAGAAGATGGTACTTGGAAGCTAGATTTTTCTGCTTCAATGCTGGTCGCTGGCCTCACTGAAACCAGCTGGTTAAGTATCGTCAACGGTGCGGTGCAACCACATAAGTACCGCTATGCACGTAACGGTTTAGGCAAGTCAAAAAAAATCAAACACGATTTTGATTGGCAAACCCAGCGCGCCACCGGTAGCGATCGCGGCACGCCAGTTAACCTCACCTTAATCCAAGGCGTACAAGATAAGTCCTCCTATCAATTGGCGCTACAGCGTGACATTGCCAAAGGTAAAACCAGCATGTCCTACCAAGTACTGGATGGTGATGAGCTGGAAACCTATGATTTTCGTGTACTGGGTGAAGAGCGTGTCGAGACCCTAGTCGGCACAGTCGATGCCATCAAAGTTGAGCGCGTACGTGACCCAACACAAAGTAAGCGCATTACCGTACTTTGGTTTGCCAAAGACTGGGATTTCTTGTTGGTGCGTTTGCAGCAAGTCGAGAAAGACGGCAAGGAATATCAAATTATCCTTGAGCAAGGCAGCGTCAATAACAAAACAGTCAAAGGTCACAGCTAACCAGCCTTTAGGCCTGACTTGATAGCCATTAATATACTTTATTTATATATACTGTATTATATAGTTTTTTATAGCCAACCACTTTAGTTTGCTAATAATCAACTCAGGAGCTATCAAGCATGGCATTGAAAACATTACGCGCCACAGGTCATATGGGTGCAGGTATGACCATCGAAATCATGTGCGGCGAACATAAAATCTACATGGATCAGCCTAAAAATGCCGGCGGTGCCAATTTAGGTGCGGCGCCACCTGAATTAATCCTCGCTGCCTATGCGGGCTGCGTGGGTAGCTTGGGTCGTATTATTGCGTTCCAAGAAAAAATCACTTTGCATGGTATGACCTTCGAAGTGGAAGCCGATTATGATCCAAACTGCCTACTCGGTCGTGAAACCACTGCACGCGCCGGCTTTCAAGAAATGCGTTTAAAGGTGACGATTGATGCCGACCTTGATGATGTGGCTAAACAGGCCTTTCTCGATAAGATCGAAGCGCGCTGCCCTGTTGCTGACAATTTAATTAATTCAACCAAACTGGTCACGGTGCTCGCTCAATAAGTCGCTATTGCCTGCAAAGCTTTACCGCCTTATCGGCCTAAACTTCAGATAAAAAAACCGCGAATCAATCGCGGTTTTTTTATTACTGTCGCTAAAGACTCAGCGGCTTAATTCAACCAAGAGCTTATTCAAACGCTGTACATAGGCTGATGGGTCTTTCAAGCTATCGCCTGCGGCCAATGCAGCTTGATCAAACAAGATCAGCGATAGATCTGTAAAGCGCTGTTCATCGGTTTCCGCATCAAGTTTCTCAACCAAGTTATGCGCCGGGTTAATTTCAAAGATCGGCTTAGACTCAGGAACCTTTTGACCGCTAGCCTCAAGGATCTGACGCATTTGCAAGCCTAAGTCCTGCTCACCAATGGCCAAAATAGCTGGCGAATCGGTTAAGCGATGCGAGATACGTACATCAGCAACTTGATCACCCAGCGCGACTTTCAAGCGACTGACCAATGCTTCTTTACTTTTCGCCACGTCATCTTGCGCTTGCTTGTCTTCTGCAGTATCCAGCGCGCCTAAATCTAAATCGCCACGCGCCACATCAACCAAGGTTTTACCGTCGAATTCAGTTAAGTAGCTCATCAACCACTCATCAATGCGATCGGTCAGTAGCAAGACTTCAATGCCTTTTTTGCGGAATACTTCTAGATGCGGGCTGTTTTTAACCTGTGCATAGCTTTCGCCGGTCAGGAAGTAAATTTTATCCTGACCCTCTTTCATCCGCTCAATATACTGCGCCAAGCCAACCGACTGTTGATCATTACCGCTAAGGGTTGAAGCAAAGCGTAATAGGCCTGCGACTTTTTCTTTGTTGGAGAAATCTTCTGCTGGGCCTTCTTTCAATACCTGACCAAAGGTATCCCAGAACGTCTGATAGTCTTGCGCTTTGTTCTTAGCCATTTTCTCCAGCATATCCAGCACACGCTTAGTCAGTGCTGATTTCATGCTTTCGATAACTGGATCTTTCTGCAAAATCTCACGGGAAATATTCAGCGATAGGTCATTGGAGTCAACGATCCCCTTCACAAAGCGCAGATACAGCGGTAAAAATTCATCCGCTTGATCCATAATAAACACACGTTGCACATAGAGTTTTAAACCACGTGGTGCTTCACGCTGATACAAATCAAAGGGCGCACGGGTCGGTACATACAGCAGCGAGGTGTACTCAAGCTTGCCTTCCACTTTGTTGTGGCTCCAAGCCAAAGCGTCCTCAAAATCATGCGCGACATGCTTATAAAACTCTTGGTACTCTTCGTCTTTAACCTCAGTACGTGGACGTGTCCATAGTGCACTGGCACGGTTAATCACTTCCCACTCAACTTCAGCGCTAGCCTCTTCGCCAGAGGCTTCTTTAGGTAGCTCAATCGGCAGCGCGACGTGGTCAGAGTATTTTTTGATGATATTGCGCAAGCGGAAACCGTCAGCAAACTCACTTTCTGCTTTTTTCAAATGCAGCACGATACGGCTACCACGCTCGGCTTTTTCAATGCTGGAAATATCAAACTCACCTTCACCCTGCGAACTCCAGAGCACGCCTGCCGATGCAGGAGCGCCAGCGCGACGGGTAAAGACTTCAACTTTATCAGCAACAATAAAAGCCGAATAAAAACCCACACCAAACTGACCAATCAGCTGTGAATCTTTTTTGGCGTCACCCGATAGATTTTTGAAAAACTCTGCTGTACCTGATTTAGCAATAGTACCTAGGTGATTAATCACCTCATCGCGGCTCATACCAATGGCATTGTCTTCAATGGTTAAGGTATTGGCCTCTTTATCAAAACTGATACGGATTTTCAGCTCAGAATCACCCTCAAGCAATTGGGGTGCAGATAAGGCTTCAAAACGAAGTTTATCCGCTGCATCCGATGCGTTCGAAATCAGCTCGCGTAAAAAAATCTCTTTATTTGAATACAACGAATGAATCATTAAATGCAGCAGTTGTTTAACTTCGGTCTGAAAACCTAGGGTTTCTTTTTGTGTTTCAACAGCCATCTTTATTAACTCCATATCCACTAAACATGCCGCGCAATGCAGGCGATGCAATGGATATGGGGCTTATTGTAAAAAAAACAACTCTTGATCAAGCCCAGCCGCCAAACACTGGCGATGGATAAGCACGCACTTTTATACCGATGAAATTCTGCTGTACCACAGACGCAACAGAGCAACGCGGGCTAAATTGCTTAAAGACGGGTGTTTATCGACAATAGTGAAGCATTTTTAGCTGATATAAGTCATTTTGCCCACGATATGCAATAATCAATAGGTGTTTATTTTAAAACACCGTTGCACTTAAAAAGACATAATGGAGATTGATCTATGAATAAGCCTTTCGTTACCGCCCTTTTGCTCGCAGCCACACTGGGTTTAGCTGCTTGCGATAGCGAACCACAAGATAAGCTAGACTCAGCTAAAAAGTCTTTGTCTGATGCAACCCAATCTGTAGAAGAGGCAGCACAAAAAACTCAAGACGCCGCTGAGCAAAAAGCTGAGCAGTTGGCTGAACAAACACCCACCAGCACCGAAATCATTGATGCAACCAATCAAGCCGTTGAAGATGCAGCACAAAGCACGCAAGATGCTGCCGCTGTAGCTAAAGATGAGCTTGACGACGCGATTGATGCCAGCAAAGAAGCCGCAGCTCAAGCCAAAGAAAACATTGCAAATGCTGCTGCAGATGCAAAAGACAGCGCTAAAGAGACCGCCGCAGAAATCAAAAAAGAAAGTAGCGATGCCATTGATGCTGCAAAAGCAAAGCTGCACGAAGCGACTAAGCCAGAGTAATCACTGTTTACCTAGCGCACATTCCAATCCCGCGCG
>Ga0265295_1000215_pt1 | contig 120423 bp, 102 predicted proteins | sample Munlansysbiofilm_FD_192503 | JGI IMG/M metagenome (GOLD analysis project Ga0265295, IMG submission 192503) | Leachate microbial communities from a municipal landfill in Southern Ontario, Canada - Methane capture system biofilm | ecosystem: Engineered > Solid waste > Landfill > Unclassified ...
TTCTCGCAGATCTGTGGGGATCAACGGTTCAACGATCGCCCAGAATGCATCCGAAATTTCCCAGGTTTTGATGCGTGCCATTTCTCCCCCCGTTGCTTGGTTTCAACGGATATTAGCTGGAGGTGGGGAAATTGCGAGCAAATTATTTGTGGATAATCACTTAGTCAGGCGTTGGGCGGACGAACACCTGTGATCTGACGAGCGTCGAATGGGTTTGAGTATGACACAGGATGACTTGACCATGAGGAAGCAGTCCTTCACGGACTTCTTCAAGAGCGCGAACGGCGGGTTCGCGCCCTACGGCTGGCAGCTTCAGGTTGCGGTCGACGGCCTGCCTGATGTGCTCCCGGTGCCGACGGGGCTCGGGAAGACGGAGGTCGCTCTCGCGTGGGCGTGGCGCCTGCTCGTCGACAAGAAACCGGAGCCGCTGCACCTCGTGGTCTGCCTGCCGATGCGCAGCCTCGTAACCCAGACCGTGCAGCGGCTGCAAACCTACTTCGACGCGCTCAAGGCGAAGGAGCCCGAGATCGACGTCGCAGTCCATCAGCTCATGGACGGCGCCATCGATGACGAATGGGTCGGCCAGCCCGACAAGCCTTGGGTACTTGTCGGCACGCAAGACCAGCTTCTGTCACGCGCGCTCAATCGCGGGTACGCGATGAGCCGCTTCGAGTGGCCGGTTCACTTCGGCCTGCTGAACAACGACTGCCGGTGGCTCATCGACGAGGTCCAGCTCATGGGGCCGGGGCTTTGGACCACGTCGCAGCTCGACTGGATGCGGCGCAAGCGGTTCCCGTCGTTGAAGCCGTGCCTGACGACGTGGATGAGCGCCACCGTCGGCACGTCGTTCCTGAGTACCACAGATCGAGTACGTGAGGCGCTCAGCGAGCCGTCGAAGGAGCAGCTCGCATTCGAAGGCAAGCTCACGACCGCGCTTGGTAGCGACACGGGACTCAAGTGGTGGCGAGATGCGAATCGCCCACTGGAGTGGTGGCAGCCAGAAGCAGCACCGGCGCCGCCGACCGGCAGCGGCAAGAGGCGCGGCGCGGCGAAGTCCGCTGCAGCGACGGTAGTCACGCCGGACGCCATCGCCGCCTCCGTGAAGGCGAAGCACGCGGCGGGCACGCTCTCGCTCGCCATCTGCAACACCGTGGACATGGCGCGCGCCGTGTTCGGCGCGCTCTCGACGATCGACCACAAGGTTCTCCTCACTTCGCGGTTTCGCCGGGAGGACCGCGCGCGGCACGAGCAACGCCTCATCGACTTCGACGCCCAGCGCAAGGCTGGCACGCTGCCGAAGAACGATCCTGGTCTCATCTGCGTGAGCACGCAGGTCATCGAGGCAGGCGTGGACATCTCGGCGCATCGTCTCTTCACCGAGCTCGCGCCATGGCCTTCGATGCTTCAGCGTCTTGGTCGCCTGAACCGCAAGGGCGACGACCAGGGCGCTCAGGCTTGGGTCTGGGAGACGCCGAAGGAAGGCGGAAACAAGAAGGTCGAGCGCATCGGCCCCTACGAAACCACCGACATCGAACGCGCCAAGAAGCTCGTCGATGCCTTCGCCCCGCTCTCTCAAAACAACGCGTTCTCCGAGGCCATTGCTGACTTGAACGCGAGCAAGCAGAAGGAAGTCACCGAGGCCCTGCAGCCGAAACCGAGCCCGCTGCCACGCGCTCTCGACGTCCACGGGCTCTTCTCGACGGATCGCGACGTTCACGGCGGCTTCACCGATGTCAGCGCCTTCGTGCGCGGCACCGATCCCGATCTCGATGTGACGGTGTTCTGGCGCGACTGGTCTGGCGATAGTCCTCCTCGCGGCGAGGATCTCGACGGCCCGCTGCTGGAGCCCGCGAGGGAAGGCTGCCCGGTTTCGTTTGTTCGCGTGCAGAAGATGATCGAGAGCAGCAAGGCCAAGGCCTGGCTCTGGGATGACGAGGCGGATCGCTGGGAGCGTGTGAACCACCGGGATATCCGGCCCGGCATGCTCGTGATGCTCAAACGAGAGGTCGGCGGCTACGACGCGACCGAAGGTTGGACGGGCGACAAGTCAAACGTGCTCGCCGAAGTGCCGCGCGCCGGGCGTGGCGCGACGCTGCGAGATGATGCGTGGACTGAAGCTGGGTACTGGTCGACGCTCGATGTCCACCTCAAGGATGCGAGAGACGCGGCCGAGAAGCTGAGCACCGCGCTCTCGCTGACAGGCGACACGAGGACGGCCGTCGTGGAGGCGTCGGGGCTCCATGATCTCGGTAAGGCGCATCCTCAATGGCAAGAGGCGTTGCCTGATCGCTCCGGTATTCCCGGTGCGTTGCTGGCGAAGAGCCCGCGCGTCGTCGCTGCCGACGTCGTGGGAGATGTCGCCGCCATCCGCGCAGAGTTCGCGAGGCTGCGGGCGCAGGCGCGTGAGTTGCCGGAGCAGGCGCGGCGCCGCGGTCGTGAAGACGTTGTTCGCCTTCGGTGGGCCATCGACGACAAGCTCAGCGACGCCGAGCTGAAATCGCTACGCGCCGTCACCGGCGTTTGCTGGGCCGGGCATCTTCAGTTCCGCCCCGGCCTCCGTCATGAGGTCGCCTCTGCGCTTGCGATGTGGCACAAGTACCGCGACACCAAGACGAAGCCGTACCCCGCGCTCGCGGTCTACCTGGCGGCCACGCACCACGGGAAGGCACGCACCGTGATGCGCTCGACAACGGGCGAAGGCGATGATGTGTTCGGTGTGCGAAGCGAGCCGAGCGCGTTGAAGGTCGACAACGAGGAGTGGCCGCTCGATTTCTCGATCGCGAAGGACGGCGCAGACGGACGATGGGACGGTGACGAGTTCGTACTGACGGGGCACGGTTGGACGGGCCTCGTGGCTGACCTGCTCGGCCCGTGGCGACCAGAGGAGAAAAGCGACGCCGGCGTCGTGCCGGAGTCCGAACCGCGTCAGCTCGGCCCCTTCGCGCTGGCGTACCTCGAGGCGCTCGTCCGCATCGCAGACTGGCGCGCGAGCGCGCAGCCGAGCGCGAGCACCAAGCCCAGCGAGGTGCGTGATGGCCGCTGATCTCCGTCTGCCGGTCCTGGCGTTGCCAGGTCTGTCGCCCGACAGCCTCGGCAACTACCTCGCGTCTCTCGGCCTCTTGCGGGTGCTGTCTCGAAAGTGGCCAAGCACGCGGATCGCGTGGCGCGACGAGGTGCTGCAGGTGATCGGCGGCCCGACGTCGCTCGACGAGCTGCTCGACGAACTGGTGCGAATCGCAGCCACGCAGTCCGACTCCGACGTCAGCAAACGCGAGTGGACTCAGTACGACAAGGCGTGGTCCGACGCGCAGAAGGAAGGGACCAAGTTCAAGTCGGGAGTTCCTCTGGCAGCATGGCAAGCCACCGCGAAGGAATCGGCGCTTCAGCTATTTGCTGCTCACGCGGTGCCGCACTCGCGTGTGAGCTTCAACCCACTGCTTGGCAGTGGTGGCAACGCAGGTCGTCGTGACTTCGCTGCAGGATGGAGGAAGGCTGTCAGCGCTCTCGAAAGTGCCATCAGCGCCCTGAAGCAGGCGAGGACGGAACACGCGAGCGCCCTAGCGGCAGCCGACCAAGTTCGCAACGACGCGCTGAAACAGGTGGAAGCGAAATATCGCGAGGCGATCGCCAAGGCAGCCAGCGCTCGCACGGAGGCGGCGCGCACCAAGGCGACAAGCAAGGCTGACGACGCTCGCACCAAGGGAAACGAGAAGGCCCACGAGAAGCATCAGACCGCCGTTAACAAGACAAACGATGCCCTCCGCAAGGTTGTCCAGCCCCAGGACCAGCTCAAGATCCTGCTGCAAGGGCAGCCCTCCGACTGGATCGCCGAGAAGCTGGGAGCCGGATCGTGGTTCAGCGAAGCCACGAAACTCTACAACAGCGGCCAGGCACCTGCGCGCGAAGGGCAGGTTTCGCCGTGGGCGATGGCACTTGCCTGCGAAGGGTTGTCGTTCCTCGGCGGTGGTGCATCTCGACGACTCGGGGCTCGGTCTGCGCGCGCCGTGGGTGCATTCCCCTTCGTGACGCAACCCATCGCTGCAAGCGCGGAGAAGGAAGCGGACCGACTCCGTGGCGAGATCTGGACTCCGACTTGGAGCCGACCGATGTCGCTCGCCGAGGCAAGCTCGCTGTTCTCGCGTGGGCGCGCTGAGTTGCGTGGACGTGGAGCCCTCACGCCCGCCGCCTTCGCCACGGCTATCCGAAGAAGAGGAGTGGACGGTGGAGTCAGCGAGTTCCGCCGCTTCACGCTCGGCCGCACGACCAGTTCGAACACCTTCGAACCTCGACTGGAGGCACGATTCTCCCTCGCTACGGGAACGGACGTCGGCGCAGCGGCTTCGTCGACGCTCGAACGCATCACCGCGCTGGTCGAGCAGCGGGGCTTTCCACAGGATGGCAAGCGCTTCGTGGGGCTTCGCGGCCCGATCGAGGCTGCACTGCTCGACGTCGCTGCCGAGCCGACGAACCCGGAAGCAGGCATCGTGCTGCTCGACGCGACCGTCAGCGCGCTGGACCGTATCGACCGGAACCGCAGCTTCCGCGAGGGCAAGGTTCGCTGGGAGCCGCTGCCGCTCGAGTGGCTGGCGTCATTGTTCTCCGAGGAACACCCCAGCACCGAGGCGCGGCTCGCTCTGTCCCTCGTGTCGGCTTTCCCCGTCGCGCGGCCCTTCGCCACGTACCGCTTCGGCGTCGAGTGGAAGTACGGAGCAACCTACGCGAACTACACGCACACCAACCGTCCTCCGGCCCACTACACGCACACCGACCGTCCTCCGGCCCGTTGGGTCTGGGGGCCTGGCGACCTGGCTCGCGTCCTCGGTGCTGTCCTGTCGAGAAAGCTCCTCGACCAGGAGGCGGACGCGAACAAGCCCCATCAACGTGGTCGAGCCCCCTTGCCGGCGACGGCATCGCAGGTTCGTCAGTGGCTCGGCGGAGATCTCGACGAGGAACTCTTCGCGGCTTGGCTCGCGCGGCTTGCGCTCTTCGACTGGAGAAGCGTCCCGCAGGAGGTCCGCACCATCATTCAGCACGATGACGCCAGCGTGCCCAAGGCCGATGGTGAGCTGGCGCTCCTGGGGCTCCTGCAGCCGCTCGTCGACCAACTCCCCTTGGTCATCCGCGACCTCTCCGATGACCTGCTCGCTGAGGAGACGGGCGCACGCACGACGGAAGCTGCGCGCTCTCTCGTCACGTTGACCCGCGCGGGCAACTTCGACGCCGTGCTCCGGCTCGCGAGCAGCCGCTACTCGATGGCTCATGCGCGGCTCGCCACGTTCGACGTGACGTTCGCTGCGGGCTCGCCTGACCGGCTCGTCGCGGCCCTTTTGTTCACCTTGTCTGGCCGCGATCGGGCGGTCTTGTTCGAACGCTGGCTTCGTCCTCGACGCCGGCCACAAAGAGGAGAAGCACATGTCTGATGCAGAGAAGAAGAGTACGCCGAAGAAGCTCACGCCCGCCGACGTGTTGAAGGGGGAATCGCCGCTCGTCCTGACCGCGACGCTCGAGCCGATCGTCGGCGATCGGTTCCAGCCCGCCGGCTTCCCCGAGATCGGCCACGTCATCTACAAGGCCCCCCGTAAGGACGGCAGTACCGAGAACGTCTGCATCGTCGACAGTGCGGCGAGCATGGCCAACCATCTCGAGTCGATCTGTCAGCGCGGCGCCCACGATCTCGACCTCGTCGATGATCTCAGTGGGATGCCCTACATCCGCTGCGTTACCGGCGATCTTTCCGATGGCAAGCTCCCGAGCGACAAGCGCGAGACCATCGTCACGAGCCTCACCGAAGGCCACCGTATCGCTTCGAACTATTTCTTCGGTATTCGTACGAATAGAAAGTGGAACGGGAAGAGCGCCCAGCGTATCGGCAACGACGGTTCGCTCGCCCAAGAGAGCTTCGGCGACGAACTCGCAAAGCCCACGTACTTCGGCATTCAGAGCGATGGCGAGACCATCGCCCATCCGCCGCCCGAACGGTGGTGGAACGTGTTCAAGACCATCTTCAAATTCGATCCGAACTCCTTGGTCCACGGCGTGTTGTTCACCGAGTGGCAGATCAAGATCCCGCGCGCCTTGACGGCACACCTCGAGGCCTTAGGTGCGGGACGCGTGGACCGCTCCGGCGTGAAATTCGACCGGCTCGGCAAGACCACCTCGGGCCAGCCTATCTTCGCGGTCGATGACGCGACCGCCGAATCCATCCGCGCCACGTTCGTCATCGACGTCAGCCTCATCCGGTCCTTCGGACGCAAGAAGGGCGAGACCACGCTCGGCCTCTCCGAGAAGCAGCAGGAGTTCCTCGTCGCACTCGCGCTCTGGAAGGTCCAGCAGCTCCTCGCGTCGCCCTTTCGCTTCCGCTCCGGCTGCCACCTCCGGCGCACGGCCCTCAAGAACTACGAGCAGGACGTCGAACTCGATGTCGACATCAAGGCCGCCATCAGTGCCGCAGGCTTCGACGAGCAGCACATCACGGACGTCTTCTGGCCGCGCGAGGAACTGTATCGAGAGGGGCAGGCAGAGACGGAGAGCGGCGGCGACGAAAACAAGGACGCGAAAAAAACCGAGGGATGAAACTCGTCCTCCGACAAGAGTTCCCGCTCGGGCGCTTCCACGCCACGCCGTGGCGCGTGAACCCGTACGACGATCCGCACGGGGAGTGGCCGCCGAGCCCGTGGCGCTTGGTGCGCGCGGTGACCGCACGGTGGTACCAGTGGGCGCGCGAAGCTTCGCCCGAGCCCGACGTCGCGCAGCTCGAAAGGCTGCAGGCCGCCTTGTGCAGGAGCACCTACGCGTTCCATCTGCCCCCCGACGCGCGGAAGGGAAGTCCGCTCAGGCAGTACCATCCGACCGAGTTCGGTTGGCGCCCCGCCGAGAAGAAGAAGGCGGGAACTCGCAGCTACGGCACGAGCCTTGTTCAAGACAACTACTGGTGCGTCGCGCCCGAGACGCCGGTGTGGTGGTTCCTCGAAGGCGATGACTGGACCGACGACCTTCGCGAGTTGTTCGGCCAGTGCCTGGAACGCATGACCTACTTCGGGCGCGCTGAGACGCTCACTCGTGTACGCGTGGCGGGCTCGACCGACGAGATCCCTCAAGCCAACTGCACGCTCGCCGACAAGCGCGGAGCAGGCGCTGCGCCCGTGCTGTCACCGCTCGACACGGCTACACGTGAGGATATTGAGCGCACGACCGACAACCCCGACGCCGCGAAGCGAGCCGTGCCTCCCGGTGCGCAGTGGCTCTACGCGGTGCGACCGCAGCGACCCGCAGCCCGTGAGCGTCGCCGCATTCCAGAACACCGGCCTGACTGCCACCTGATGCAGTTCGCCATCGGGTGGAACGTCGCGCCGGAACGCCGCGCGACCGTTAGGCTCACGTCACGATTTCGCGGAGCGGTACTCCGTGAGCTGCTCCGCTTGAAGTCGGGTGACGCATCGACCAACTGGACGCAGGCAAGCCGTAAGGTGCGCGAGGCCGTCGCCAACATGACCGGCAAGGACGCGGACGGCAACGCGCTGAAAGGCCATCGCCACACGGAGTTCCTGGCGTGGTGCGAGGACGATCAGCCGACGCGCCTCCTCGTCTGGCGTGGCGCGCGCGCGTTCGATGCCGACGAGCAGGAAGCGATCCTGCTCGCGGCTGCGCGCGACGTGTCGTGGGCAGCGGCCGGCGCGGACTCCGATGAGTGGAAGGTGCGTCTCGTCCCACTGGACCGAGCGGTCCCGCCACCTCCGGGCTTCGGCAACCAGTCCTCGACGGTCTGGGAGTCGGTGACGCCGTACGTCCCGCCTCGCCATCACCTTCGCGGTGGAAAAGAGCGTGAGGGTGAGTCGATCGCCGAGCAGATCGCCCGCGAGGTTCAGGGTCGAGAGATCGCCCAGAGCGTCAGCGTCGAGCTTCTCGGGTCTCCGCAGTGGGTGTCCGTCCATGTCCCGCGACGTGACACGAACAAACGCGCGTTCATCGGCGATCGCCGTGGACAGATGGTCCGCCTGCGTTTCACAACTCCCGTGGCTGGGCCTATCCGCCTTGGACACTCGAGCAGCTTCGGCCTGGGCTTGTTCCGGCCGACCCACGACGAGGGCGGTAGACTACGCGCGGTCGCGCCAGTCGCGGCTGCCCAACAACAGCATGCAGCGGACGGCGCTGCGCGCCGCCGCTGATGCTGGGCGTTAGGCTGTGACCGAATCTATTCACACTCGTAAGGAGTTTTTCTGCATTGGACATTCCACGGATCTTCAACATCACTGAGAGTGCTCACCGCATCCATAACCCGATCACACCCGAAAAGCTCGCTACGCTCGGCGCGGCGCTGCGTCTGGAATCGGGAGCCAGAGTGCTCGACCTCGGCAGCGGTTCGGGGGAGATGCTGTGCACCTGGGCATGCGATCACGGCGTCACCGGCGTTGGCATCGATATGAGTCCGTTGTTCACCGAACAAGCGAAACGCCGTGCTGTCGAACTCGGCGTCGCCGATCAAGTCATGTTCATCCACGGCGATGCCGCCGGCTACGTCTCTGACGAGAAGACCGATGTGGCCGCCTGTGTCGGTGCCACGTGGATCGGCGGGGGAGTCGTCGGCACCATCGAGCTTCTGGCGCGGAGCCTGCGCCCCGGCGGGATCATCCTCATCGGCGAGCCCTACTGGCGGCAGGTACCGCCGACGGAAGACGTTGCCAAAGGGTGTCTTGCCCACTCAATCTCCGACTTTTTCGTGCTTCCGGAACTTCTCTCGTCTTTTGGCCGCCTTGGCTACGACGTCGTTGAAATGGTTCTGGCAGACCAGGACGGCTGGGATAGATACGAGGCGGCCAAGTGGCTCACCATGCGCCGATGGCTTGAAGCCAATCCCGACGACGAGTTCGCGAAGGAGGTTCGAGCCCAACTGACCTCGGAGCCCGAGCGCTACGCTGCTTACACGCGTGAGTACCTGGGCTGGGGTGTGTTCGCGCTGATGCCGCGGTGATGCGTTGGCGCATCCGGCGGACCGTCAACGGCCGTGCCGCGTAGCAAATGGTGGCTCGCCAATATGTGAGTGCGCCTGAGTTGGATCGTGGCGAACGGCGAACCATGGGCAGCGCCTGACAACAAGCAACGGCAATGGACATCCGAAAAATAGACGCATTTTGCAAGGTCATTGAACTGCGGAGTTTCACCAAGGCGGCTCAGGCGATGCAGCTTTCGCAGCCGACCGTCAGCGATCATATCCGCAATCTCGAAGAGGAACTCGGACAGAAGCTGGTGGATCGTCTCGGCCGCGATGTGGAGCCCACGCCGGTCGGTCGGCTTTTATATGGCTATGCTGCCAAGATGCTCCGTCTGCAGCAGGAAGCCATGCAGGCGATCGTCCAGTACGGCGGCCAGTTCGTCGGCAATCTGCTCATCGGCGCCAGCACCATTCCCGGCACCTTCATTCTCCCCAAGGTGATCGGGTCGTTTCGCCAGCGCTATCCCGAAGTGAAAATGATCACCCACATCAGCGGATCGCGGCGGATCGCGGAAAAGGTGCTCGATGGGGAATATGACCTCGGCCTGGTCGGGGCGATGTGGAAGGAGCGGGGGCTCAAATGGCAGACGCTTTTTCAGGATGAACTCGTTCTGATCGCCCCGCCGGGCAGTGCCCTGGTCGGCAGGCAGTCCGTGCCGTTGGGCGAGGTGCTAACCCAACCCTTTGTTTTCAGGGAGCAGGGTTCGGGCACCAGGAAGAGCATCGCGCACATTCTGGAAGGGCAGGGATACAAGGAGTCCGACCTTCGCGAGGTGGCGCAGTTCGGCTCCAACGAGGCCGTGAAAGAGGCGGTCAAGGCCGGGGTGGGCGTATCGATGCTCTCCCGGCGCTCGATAGTTGATGAACTTCGGCGCGGCACCTTGGCCGCGCTGCCGCTGGCCGATGTATCCGGAGAGCGGCCCTTTTATCTCGTGACCCGCAAAAACAGGGTGCTCCAGCCTGCGGCCGCGGCCTTTGTCGAGTTCCTGCAGGCGGAAGCGGAACGGGAAAGCGCGCCTCAGTCGACCTGATCAACCGTATTTTCGGCAGGATAGACGACCGCCTGCATGGTGAATAGAGGCTTGTGGCTTTATTAGCGATAACCTGGTGCCGCAAGCGCAGTCGGGGCCTTTCCCTTCGTTCTTAAGAGGGAAGCAACCGAACGAAATCAACAGCAAACAGAATGTTCTCCTGTTTGCTCCTTCCGCCTTTTTTCTCTCAACATCCCCTCATTCCCTTCCCACGGCAACAGTGCGGAGAAATCTCGTCGTAGCAAGGAGATTTCTCATCGCTCTCACTCCTCGAAATTGTCATAGCTGCTGGCAACGGGTTTTTCCCCATCTGTTCCGCTGAGCATTGCAGGTCAGGGCGGATCAGACACGGGCACTATCCGGGCGCCAGCGAGTTTGTCCGATACGCCGTGTGGTCTCGCTGCTTCGCCGCTCGCCACACCGCTTCCGCCCTTGACCGAGAAGCGCAAGGAAGCCCGAAGGGTGTAGGCTGGGTTGAGCGCAGCGAAGCCCAGCGTTCAGCGGGCAGGTTAGATTGAGCCGTTCGTTGGGCTTTCTTCGTCAGCCCAACCTACTACGGACTTCTTTTGAGCAAGCAAAAGGAGGACGGCCCCGCGCCAGCGGAGCGCCGGTTATTCTCTACGGATGCGGCGAGAGGAAGATGGAACGACAACAAACAAGGCGATCCGTCGTTTGAAGAGCCGCCTTGTTTGTTTCATTGCCATATCTGATGTCTTGCTGCCATGGATGCCCGGCCAGGCCGGGCCTGTGGCTTTCTTTTGCTCGCCCAAAAGAAAGTCACCAAAGAAAACGGCGCCCGACGGGAGCGCCGGCCTGTGGCCGGTACCCTTGCTGCTTGCCGTTGCCGGGCGACGCCCAAACTTGCAGCTTTCGCCGCTTCGGACAGTGTGCGCCGTTTTCTCCGGCGCCTGCTGCGCGGCATCGGCGCTCCCGTATGGGGTTCAGGTCGGCTGAAAGGGAGAAAGGTTCTCTTTTACCAGGCAACGGGGTGAGGGAGTGTGGAGACTGGTTTTGGAATCGAACCAAGCGGTCTCCCTTTCCAGAGGAGACCCAACGGGGTTGAAGCCCGCGGCCGGCACCAGCCAACTCAACCAGTCTAACCTTGTTTAATTATTGTCGATGTCTTTGCAGATTGTATAGATTTTTTCTATTTGATTTATTGGCCGGCTCGATGTTACCTTGCGACGGCCTTTTTGACAAGGTGCCTTTTGCCCGCATCCCCCGGCGATATTTCGGCCAAGCCTTTGTGCAACAGGAATGAAACGTCATGCGCCTCGCTTTCAACTGCCCCGGAACCGGCCGCACTTTTTCAAGTGAAAGTTACGATATAACGGAGAACAGAGGCGTTGTGGCCGATGGCCTGGGCAACAAAACGCTGGATGCGAACGTGGTTCTCACAATCCCGTGCCCCTATTGCGGCGAGCTGCACACCTATCGTGCCGCAGACCTGCCGTGTCCGTTTTCACCGAAATCTTAACCAGAACGACGACAAGGAGGAACAACGAACCATGACAGGAAAAAACATCTTCGCCACCAGGTGGGGTATCATCGGAGTCGGGGCGGCCATCGGCATCCTGGCCGCCTTCCTGCAGAAATTGGGCAACCCGGCAAACATGGGGATATGCGTGGCCTGTTTCGAGCGGGATATCGCCGGGGCACTGGGCCTGCACCGGGCAGAGGTGGTGCAGTACCTCCGGCCGGAAATCGTCGGTTTTGTTCTCGGCTCGTTCGTGGCGGCGTATCTTGCCCGAGAGTTCCGCCCGCGGGTGGGTTCGGCGCCCATCGTCCGCTTTGTCCTGGGGGCCTTTGCCATGATCGGCGCCCTGGTCTTCCTCGGCTGTCCCTGGAGGGCGGCACTGCGGCTGGCAGGGGGTGACGGCAACGCCCTTGTCGGCCTTGCCGGCCTGACCTTCGGCATCTGGATCGGTACCCTGTTTTTGAAAAAGGGCTACAATCTCGGCCGGAGCCAGGCAACGCACACGGCCGTGGGCTGGGTCATGCCGCTGATTATGCTCGGTTTCCTCGCCTTGTTGCTGATTTCTCCGCAGCCTGAAGGCCAGGCGAAAAGCGAATTCCTCTTTTACAGTCTGAAGGGACCGGGGGCTGCGCACGCGCCGCTGGCGATCTCGCTGGCCATTGGTCTGGGCATCGGCATCCTGGCGCAGAGAAGCCGTTTCTGCACCATGGGCGCCATTCGCGATGGCCTGCTGTTCGGGCATGTGCACCTGTTGAGCGGTTTCATCAGCCTTATCCTTTTCGCTTTTCTGACCAATCTCCTCCTCGGCCAGTTCCATCCGGGCTTTACGGGCCAGCCGATAGCGCACGATCAGCATGTGTGGAACTTCGCGGGCATGACCTTGGCCGGACTCGCCTTTGCCTTGGCCGGTGGATGTCCGGGTCGGCAGCTCTTTCTTGCCGGCGAAGGCGATGGCGACGCCGCGGTTTTCGTGTTGGGGATGATCGTCGGCGCGGGGTTCGCCCATAATTTCGGGCTGGCCAGCAGTCCGAACGGGATCGGGCCGCATGGAATGGCCGCGGTGGCGGTCGGATTGACCGTTTGTCTGCTCATCGGTCTGACCATGCGCAACAAGAACGCATAAGGAGAACGAACATGACAACGATGGTGGATGCCCGCGGGCTTTCCTGCCCGCAGCCGGTAATTATGGCCCTCGACGAGATGAAAAAAGAGGACAACAGGGAGCTGGTCGTCCTGGTGGATACCGATACATCGAAGGAAAACGTGAGCCGCGCCGCGACCAGCCAGGGGGGGCAGGTCAGCGAGGTCAGCGAGGAAGGGGGCGGGTACCGGATCACGGTCAGGAAGGGGTAGTCCGTGTTCGGCTGGCTGAAAAGAGCAAGGTCCGGGCACCGCGCCACAACCCGTTCCGATGCCGTTGACCGCGGCATCATGGTGTTCGAGCACACCAGCGAGGTGATCCGGTGCGAAACCTTGCTCAAAGGACGGGAGTTGCCGGTTCGGGTCATGGGACCGCCGCCTGAAATCCAGACCGGCTGCGACCTGGTGATCGAGTTTCCCCTGATCGAGGAACTCAACATCAGGCGGGTCCTCGAGCAGGCGGGAATGTTACCCCTCACGATAGTGCCGGTGACCGCGCCGCTGCTCACCCCGGTCGATCTGTTCGCGGTGACGGATTTCGGCGACTATCTCATGGTTCGCGCCGCCAACATGAAAATGACCGTGGCCAGGGACACGCTGGAGATCGTCAATATTTCCGGCGGCGGCTGCCCGGATGTCCCGTATCTGGCAAGCGAGATGGTGGGCAAGACGCTGGCTGCCGCTCCCCGGCCCCGGGACATCGGCCACACCCTGTGCGGCTATGCGCTGCAACTGGCGTATGAGGAGCTGTGCCGGCGATGCTCGGTATAGTCGGCACTGTTCCCGATATCCGCGTCCCGCTGATCCACGGCCCCGCCCGCCTGGTCGACGGACACCTCCGGCTGGCCGACCGGCGCCTTCCGGTCAACCGCGGCACTCCCGCCCTGCTGGCGGCGGCGCTCAAGGCCGCCGAATACCTCGACGGCCCGGAAATATACGCCGTTCTCGCCGGTGACAGGGGGACAGGGCAGGGGAGCCGCAGCGTCTATGCGTTCCTCACGGAGCAGGTGCGGGAACTCGATGTGCAGGTCCTCACCTTTCACTACCTGCTGCCCGATGTGGACTGGCACAACAAGGTGCTTTTCGCCGTCGAGGCCATGGCCAGGCGGCCGCTGCTGATTGCCGACGCAGGGTTCATGTACGCCGCCAAGATGAGCGGCCAGGCATCGGCCTATGATTTTTTCACGCCCGATGCCGGCGAGCTGGCTTTCCTGGCCGATGCCATGGCGCCGCATCCGTTTTACACCAGAGGATTCATTCTCCACCAACACAACAAGGTTGAAGAACTCATCCACCAGGCCTATCGAGACGACAACGCCGCCGCGCACCTAGTGGTGAAAGGGGAGACGGATTACATCGTGCGCAACGACCAGGTGGTTGCCACGGTCGGCAGCCCTTCGTTCCCGGCGATGGAGGCCATCGGCGGCACGGGCGACACCCTCACGGGCCTGCTGAGCTGTCTGTGTGGCGCCGGTTTCGAACCGACAGCAGCCGCGGTGGCGGCGGCGACGGCAAACCGTCTCTGCGGCTTGTTCGCCAATCCGACGCCGGCCACGCAGGTGGCCGAACTGATCGACGCCATCCCACAGGCTCTGGCGCGTGCCGTGCGCGACCGGCCTGCCTGAAAAAACTCCTGTCCGCAGGGACTGGCGTTTCGTCACCCTCGATGTACGGACGGGAAAGCCGCAGTGTTCTCGAACCTGTCGTCGAGTTGCAGCCCCTGTTCAATCGACCACGGGCAGCGTCAGCATGCCCTCCAGCCGGTCGAGCAGGGTGCCCTTGGTCAAGGGCAGTTCCTTGCCCACCTCCAGGGTGCTCACGATTGTCCTGCCAATGATGAAGGATTGTTCGGTACAGTTTTTGGGCGCGTAGCGGAGCGACCAGATGGTATGCAGGACGACGGGTTGGTCGTTCTGAAGACCGACGTACAGCATGATGTGCCCCTTGAGATGGAGCAGGGTCCGAAAGGGGATTCCCTGCGCACGGATGCGATTTTTTTTGTCGCTGCCGGAGAGGCCTGTCAGGGGTACGAAGGGCCCGGACGTGATCTGTTTGAGCGAATTGCGCGGCAACCAGATGCCGAGGGCGAGGAAGAAGTCCCGCGTGGTGGCCGAACAGTCGCGGTTTCGGTACAGTTCGCCCCAGCCGTACGGGGTCTTGAGGAGTTCGTTGCCGATGAGCGTCACGGTTTCCGGGCTGAAGGGCAACGGATGACGCCGGGCGTCGCTCTTGGCGATGCGGGCCGTTTTGAGCACGGCGCGGCGGCCGTCTCCGGCAACAGCCGCATCGACCAGCCAATGATCCCGCTCTTCCTTTACCAATGGGTAGAGCGTGCCGATCTTCGGTTGCGGCAGGGCCTCCCCCTGTTCGGTCCGAACGGTGATATAATCCTTGACCACAACCAGTTGTTCCGCATCGATCAGCCGATTTTGCATGGATGCGTCGGCCAGGCCGATGGCGTCCGGGTCCACCCAGCCGTTGGCCGAGGACGTCTCGACGTACAGCCAGGCGCCGTCCCTGCTTGCATGCAGGATGCGGACAGGCTCGTTGAGCTTTGCTTCCGAAAACTGGAGATGGTCGAAGGGGACGTCGTCGGGCGCCACGTAGAACGGCCTGACAGTGGGAAGGATTCGTATGAACGCCGGCTTGACCACGACCCCCGCCGCCTGCATGGAAGGGAAGTGCTCCCAGTCGGCAAGGATCAGGAGGGACTGCATGCGGGCCGGGTCAACCCGCAGCCGGTTCTCCCCATACCAGGTCCTCGTCGCCAGCTGCCGAACGCCTTCCGTCACCGTGACGGCATTGAAAAGCGGTTCGGTCGCCGTCCATGGAGCGAAGTACTGTCGATGAAACTGCCGCGCTATCCGGTGCCGCATGTCGGCGGGCATCGTCTCGCCGAGCCCGGCGGCAAACGGCCCGAGATCCTGGGGAATTGTCCTTACATCTGCCAGCGTTGCCGGTGCCTCCGCCGATTCCGCGCACGTCGCTTCAAGGGAAACGGGCGCCTGGCGTTCCTGATGGAGGACGTCCCGATTGAAGAACAGCGATCCGCACCAGAGCATGAGCGCCGCGCCCACGGCGATAATCATACTGTTGCGTTGCAATCGGCCCATGGTATATCGATAGCGGAGAGGGAGAACGCATCGTCAGGCACGTGGCCGGCAAGTCCTTGCGAGTCGTGCAGCCGTCGTGTGGCGACAAGGGGGCGGACGGCACGCCGCGCGGCGGAATGCACCGCTCCTGCCTTTTGGTGCCGCCTCCCGTCACTTGCCGGAGTCAATGGAAACGTAACCATTTTCGAGGAGAATGCGCCGTGAAAAAATGCATGTGTCTCGCAACGATCGTCCTGAATGGCTTGCTCAACCTGAACTGTTTTGCCGCTGACTGTGTGCAGGGCGAGGCCACCCGTATCTGGACCGCCCCGCAGACGATTCGTGCCGGCGTCCCCATCAGGGTCATGGCGGTGTCCGTTGCCGAACCTGTAACCGAGATGCTCCTGACCGATCCGCAGGGCGGGACCCGGGTGCTGGCGGCAACGGCGGGAACGGGCGGCATGCCGTGGCGGGCCATGGCGGCAATCGAGCCGCTGGCTGGCGACGGCCGCTACCGGATCGAGGCGCGGGCGAACGGTACCGTCCTGGCCTGCCGGGAAATATCCAACGGCACCACCACCCGGGAAGAACCGGTCTGGGATGGGGCGCACGAGGCCTTTTACGCCGTCTGGATCGAACAGTTGTTCGACGGGCCGGCCGGGGAGGACGTCAGTTTCCCTTCGCTGGGGCCGGCGCTGCGCGATTCTGAACGCAATTTTCTGCACAATTCCCTGGGATTCCGGGAGGATGAAAACCTGGTCGCGACACCGGATTGCGCCGATTTCCCTTATTTCCTCCGCAGCTATTTTGCCTGGAAAAACGGCTTGCCGTTCAGTTACCGCTTCTGCAACCGCGGCACGGCCACCAAGCCGCCTTCCTGCGATGCCGCCATCGTCAAGACCGATTTCGTGTCACGGCCGGCACCGGCGGCGACATTCAGGGCGCTGAGCCTGCGGCTGATGGATGCCGTGCAATCGGGCAACGGCCGCACCGGGCTCGCCAGCCAGGAAACGGATTTCTATCCCGTGCCCTTGCGACGGGAGGCGCTCTGGCCGGGAACGATTTATGCCGACCCGTACGGCCACGTGCTCGTGCTCACGAAATGGGTGGCCCAGACGCCGGACACGCCGGGCATTCTGTTTGCGGTCGATGCCCAACCGGACAATTCCATCGCCAGAAAGAGATTTTGGGAAGGGACCTTCCTGTTCGCCCATACAGCCAGCGCCGGCCCCGGTTTCAAGGCGTTCCGCCCCATTGTCGACAACCGGTTGCCGCCGAATGACGAGTTGCCGGACTATTCGCTTGAACAGGCCGGGTTGACGCCCGACGAATTCTACGCCACCGTGTATGCGATGATGAATCCCCACGGGTTGGACGCCAAACAGGCGTATGAGGCAACATTGGCCGCGTTGGTGGAACAGTTGGAGACGCGCGTGCGGTCCGTCGACAACGGTGAGGCGTATTTCCGCAAGGGCGGCGCCACCATCGCGATGCCTCAGGGAACCGCCATCTTCGAGACCGTCGGCCCATGGGAGGATTTTTCCACGCCGTCGCGGGACATGCGCTTGATCATCGCCATGAACGTACTGCTCGGTTTTCCCGAAAAAGTGCAGGCGTATCCCGACCTGTTCCTTTTGACCGCCAACGACGCCCGGCAGGTCAGGGGCGAGATCGAACAACTGCACGACAGGCTGGTGGCGGCAAGGAAAATCCAATATACGCGGAGCAACGGCGAGCCGTGGGAACTGTCCGTTGCCGAGGTGCTGGCGCGCAAGCCGGCGTTCGAGATGGGGTATAACCCCAACGATTGCGTTGAAATTCGCTGGGGGGCCGAGCCGGGAAGCGAAGAGTATGCCAGTTGCAGGCGGCATGCTCCTGCGGCGCAGGTACGGCAGATGGCGGCGGTCCGCGAATGGTTTCGGGAGGCGAGGCGACCGCCGCGTTGAGTCGGGGGCGTGCGCGGCAGGCCGGGATCGTCTCGCGGGCGTATCGGTCCTGCCGGCCCCTCCCGCCGCCCTGTCCGCTTACTCCCGGGGTTGTCTGCGGTTGTCTTCCGGTGTGCCCTTGGGCTGCATGCGGCTGCCGAAGGCGCTTTGCAGCATCTGTTTGATGGCGGTGCGGTCGCCGGCGGTCAGCGAAACGATTTTCGCGCCTGTCTGCATGAGCGCCATGGTCAGAAACGCGCCCGCCAGCACGCCGCAGCAGTACACCACCAGGGCGATGAGGTTCGCCAGGGGAACGGTGCGGTCCGGCAATTTGACGTCAAAGGCGCTGCCGCCGAAGCTGGCGGCCAACTCCCGGACGGGGTCGGCGAGGGCGCTCGGGGAGTTCAGCATGGTCAGGATGAGCCGAAAGACGTCGATGGCGTAGACGAGGCCGATGACGATGACGGCGAGACCAAGGCAGGTGGCCATGAGATGAACGACCCTTTTCAATGTGTCCATGACGGGCATGGTGTCCTCTTGCTGTGTGAACGGCATGTTCTGCGCCTCCCTTGAACAGGTATGAATGGCGGTGGTTCGCGTGTGGGGCCGCATGGGAGCGCTGTCTGCCCGAACGCCCATGCCTGGCGGGATGGTGTCCGCACTCCCGAGTCGTTGCCGAGCCCCTGCCACGGGTCAGGTGACCGTGGCGGCACGGCAAGATACTATCTCGGGATAGGCGCCGGGTTGCAAGCAATTCTTTGGGCTGCGCCGGGAAAAGTGCGCGGGACGGCCGGCAGGGAAGAACCGCGCCAAAAACACGAGCATTGGGAGGATATGGTTTGCAAAAGCCGGCGAAACCGATATTTTCACCCGGTGGGCCGGGGGGGCGCCGACAGGAAGCGTCGACGCGGAGAAGCGGGCGCGGTTCCCTGCGGACGCCGCTCCCCGCGTGATGTCCGGGGGACCCCGGCCGAACAGAAATGAAGAAAGACAGCGCTGCCGGGAGCGGATTCCCGTGCCGTTTCCGTAACAATCATGAACAACGATCTCGATGCCATTGAAATCCGGGTGCTGGGTTGCCTGATGGAGAAGGAACTGGCCACGCCGGAATACTATCCCCTGTCGCTGCATGCCCTGGTCAACGCCTGCAACCAGAAAACCAACCGGGCACCGGTGATGCACCTGGATGAGGCGGCGGTGCATGCGGCCCTGCGCTCGCTCGGGGAACGGCGCTTCGTCTACCGGAGCGATGCCGGCCGGGTGCCCAAATTCTGGCAGGCCTTTGCCAAGGACCACGATCTTGGCGGTCGCGAATCGGCCCTGCTCAGCGTGCTTTTGCTGCGCGGGCCGCAAACCGCCGGGGAGCTGCGGACGCGGGCGGACGCGATGTGTCCTTTCGAGAACCTGGAGCAGGTGACCGCTTCCCTGGACCATCTGACCGCCGCCGGTCTGGTGGCGCAGCTCCCCCGGCAGCCCGGCCAGAAGGAACAGCGGTCCGTGCATCTGCTGGCCGGTGCGGCCCTGCGGGAGCAGGCGGTTGCTGTCGAGCCGGACCGGGCGGTGCCCCTGCCGGTGCCGGCGGATGCACGGCTGACCGAATTGGAGCGAGTGGTGGCCGCGCTGCGCGACGAGCTGGCGCAGGTGAAGGGCGAAGTGGCCGCATTGCGGCAGAGCCTTGCCTGAGAGAACGGCATGCAGATCGATCTCAATTGCGACATGGGCGAGAGTTTCGGCGCTTACACCCTGGGCAGGGACGAGGAGATCATCGCCTCCGTCTCCTCGGTCAGCATCGCCTGCGGCTTCCATGCCGGCGATCCGGGAGTGATGCGCCGCACGGTCCGGCTCGCCAGGGAGCACGGCGTTGCCGTCGGTGCCCATCCGGGCCTGCCCGATCTGCTCGGGTTCGGCCGGCGGGACATGGCGTGCAGCCCGGAGGAGGTGGCCGATTATCTGACCTACCAGATCGGCGCCCTCCAGGCCTTCTGCACCGCCCAGGGGGTGGCATTGCGCCACGTCAAGCCGCACGGCGCCCTCTACAACAGGGCCGCGGGCGACGGGCAACTGGTGCGCGCCATGGCCAGGGCCATCGCCCGCATCGACCGCGACCTGCTCCTGGTCGGTCTGGCCGGACAGGACAAGAGCCGTATGGCCGCCATCGCAGAAGAGGAAGGCATCGCCATGGTCTTCGAGGCTTTTCCGGACCGGGCCTATACCCCGGAGGGCACTTTGGTGCCGCGCCATCTGCCCGGAGCAGTGATCCACGACCCGGCCACAGCGGCGGCACGGGCCCTGCGCACGGTCACCGAGGGCGTGGTGGAGGCGATCGACGGCAGGCTCGTGCCGCTGGTTGCCCAGACACTCTGTATCCATGGGGACAATCCCCAGGGCGTGGCCCTGGCCGCGGCCATCCGGGCGCATTTGCAGGCGGCCGGCATTGCGGTCCGGCCGATGCGGCCGGCCTGAACTCCGTCATGGGCAACCGGAACGGGACGCCTGATATACGCCTGCCGGCGGTCCGCTTCCGGATCAGCGGCGACCGGGCCCTGATCGCGGTCTACGGCGAGGGGGTCGATCCGACGGTCAACGAGCGGGTCCGGCGGATGGCCGCCCTGATTGCGGCGGTGCGCCACCCGGCCATCGAGGCGGTGGTGCCGTCCTACTGTACCCTGGCTGTCCACTACGATCCAGACCTGATCGATCCGCCCGCCCTGGCCGAACTGCTGCGCGATCTGGAGACCCATCCTGGCGAGACGGCCGTGCCCGAGGCGGCCACCATCGAGATCCCGGTCTGTTACGGCGGCGACTTCGGCCCGGACCTCGAGGCGGTGGCCGCGCACAACCGCCTGGCCCCGGAGGCGGTGATCCAACTGCACAGCGAGGCCGTCTACCGCATCTACGCCATCGGTTTCGCCCCCGGCTTCTGCTATCTGGGGGGACTCGATCCCCGCATTCACGCCCCCCGCCTGGCCACCCCGCGCCTGCGGGTGCCGGCCGGCTCGGTGGGCATCGCCGGCGGCCAGACCGGCATCTACCCCCTGACCAGTCCCGGCGGCTGGCAACTGATCGGCCGCACCCCGCTACGCCTGTTCGATCCGGAGCGCGAGCCGCCCATTCCCTACCGGCCCGGCGATGCCATCCGTTTCCGGCCGATCCCGGCCGAGGTCTTCGCCCGCCTGACCGCGGAGGCGGATCGGTGAACCCGGCCCTGCGCATCCTCTCGCCGGGCTTCGGCCTCACCGTCCAGGACCTGGGCCGGTTCGGCGCCCGCCACCTGGGGGTGCCGCCGTCGGGTGCCCTGGACGACTACGCCCACCGGGTGGCCAACTGGCTGGTGGGCAACGCGGCTGCCTGCGCCACCCTGGAACTGATCCTGGGCGGCGTGCGCATCAAGTGCCTGGCCGCGGCCGACATCGCCGTCACCGGCGCGGGCATGGACCTGCGGCTCAACGGCGAGGTCCGCCGGCAATGGGCCTCGCTGCGGGTCCGGCCGGGCGACGTGCTGGAGCTGCATCTTGCCGAAAACGGCTGTCGTGCCTACCTTGCCCTTACCGGCGGCGTTGCCGTGCCGGCGGTGCTGGGCAGCCGGTCGACCTATCTCGGCGGCGGGCTGGGCGGCCTGCACGGACGTGTGCTGGCGGCCGGCGATCTGGTGCCGGCCGGGGGGCGGTCGCTGCTCGCCGCGCCGCGCTGTCTGCCCTGGACGCCGGTCTACCCGGAGCACCACGTTCTCCGGGCTATTGCCGGGCCGCATGACCACCTGTTTCAACGCGGGCTCGACCGCTTTTTCGCCTCGACCTTCACGGTCAGCCCCCGGAGCGACCGCATGGGCTGCCGCTTGAGCGGCCCGGCGGTGGAGCGGGATGCGGGCGCCCCGGCCAGCATCGTCTCCGAGCCGGTGGTGCCGGGCAATGTGCAGGTTCCGGCCGACGGCCAGCCGATCCTCCTGTTGAAGGAACAGACCATCGGCGGCTACACGGCCATCGCCACGGTGCTCTCGGCCGATCTCTGGCGGATCGGCCAGGCCAGGCCGGGGGACACGGTCCGCTTTGTCCGGATCGGGCTGGAGGAGGGGCAGCGCATCGCGGCAGAGTGGCGTGATTTTCTCGCGGAGACGGAGCGTCTGCTGGCCGGCGGCCGGCCGCATGCCCCGTGCACGGATTGAGGCAGGTATGGCGAAACGAAGGTTGCGGGAACTGGTGATCAGACGGGAATGGTGCAAGGGCTGCGGCATCTGCGTGGCCCTGTGCCCCAAGCAGGTCCTGGAGTTGGACGGCGAGGACAAATCCGTGCCGGCGCGGCCCGGGGACTGCATCTGCTGCCGGATGTGCGAACTCCGCTGCCCGGACCTGGCGATCACGGTGCTGACCGACGAGGAGGAGGGCGATGGCGCGTAAGGTTCGATTTGTCCAGGGCAACGAGGCCTGCGTCGAGGGGGCGCTCTACGCCGGGCTCTCCTTTTACGCCGGCTACCCGATTACCCCGTCCACCGAGATCGCCGAACTGCTGGCCGAGCGCCTGCCCGCCCGCGGCGGCAGATTCATCCAGATGGAGGACGAGATCGCCTCGATGTGCGCCATCATCGGCGCCTCGCTCACCGGCAACAAGGTGATGACCGCCACCAGCGGCCCCGGCTTCTCGCTCAAGCAGGAGGCCATCGGCTACGCCTGCATGGCCGAGATCCCCTGCGTGATCGTCAACGTCCAGCGCGGCGGCCCCTCCACCGGCAACCCCACCCATGTCGGCCAGGGCGACATCAACCAGGCCCGCTGGGGCACCCACGGCGACCACAACATCATCGCCCTGACCGCCTCCAACCACCAGGACGTCTTCGCCATGACCGTGGAGGCCTTCAACATGGCCGAGACCTACCGCACGCCAGTGGTCCTGCTCTTCGACGAGGTGATCGGTCACATGCGGGAGAAGCTGCTGGTGCCGGAGCCGGGCGAACTGCCCCTGGTCGAGCGGCTGCGCACTTCGGTGCCCAAGGACGTGGATTACCATCCCTACCTGCCCCGCGAGGACGGCCGCCTGCCCATGTCCGATTTCGGCGGCGAGCACCGCTACAACGTCACCGGCCTCTACCACGACATGTGGGGCTTTCCGACCAGCAACCCCAAAATGGTCAGCGAGCTGCTCCGCCACCTGATCGACAAGATCGACAACCGGGTGCACGAAATCACCCGCCACAAGGAACATTTCCTGGAAGGGGCTCGCTACGTGCTCATCTCCTACGGCGCCTCGGCCCGCTCGGCCATCCACCTGGCCAGGGAACGGCGGGCCAGGGGCGAGCGAATCGGGGTGATCGAGTTGCAGTCCCTGTGGCCCTTTCCCCGCGAAATGATCCGGGAAAAATGCCGGGAGGTCAAGGCGGTGCTGGTGGTGGAGATGAACATGGGGCAGATGTTGGCCCAGGTGCGCGCCGCGGTGGCCGACCCGGAAAAGGTGTTTCTCGCCAACCGGGTGGACGGCAAGTTGATCGCGCCGGCCGACATCAAGCAGGTGCTGCGGGTGATCCAGGGGAGGGGCGTCTGATGGCAATACAGGACTACATCCGGCAGCGGTTTTTTCCCCATCTGTGGTGTCCGGGCTGCGGCCACGGCATCATCCTTAACAACCTGCTCCATGCCGTCGACGAACTGGGCCTGGCCAAGAACGACATCGTCGTCACCTCGGGCATCGGCTGCTCGGCGCGCATCTCCGGCTATGTCGATTTTCACACCCTCCACACCCTGCACGGCCGCGCCCTGGCCTTCGCCACCGGAGTAAAACTGAGCCGGCCGGAGCTGACCCTGATCGTGCCCATGGGCGACGGCGACGCCCTGGCCATCGGCGGCAACCATTTCATCCACGCCGCCCGCCGCAACATCGACATCACCGCCATCGTCATGAACAACCGTATCTACGGCATGACCGGCGGCCAGTTCTCACCGCTCTCCGGGCCGGGCATCCTAGCGACCACCGCTCCGTACCGGACCATCGACCCCAATTTCGACGTGGTCGAGCTGGCCAGGGCGGCTGGCGCCACCTTCGTCGCCCGATCGACCACCTACCACGCCCTGGAAACCATCGACCTGCTCAAGCGGGCGATCAGCCACAAGGGGTTCGCGGTGGTCGAGATCCTGACCCAGTGCCCCACCTACTACGGCCGCAAGAACAAGGAAGGCGAGGCGGCCGAGATGATCGAGCGCTACAAACACATCACCGCGAAGATCGGCTCCAAGGCCCTGGAGGAGAATCCGGTGCTCATCCCGCGCGGCGTCTTCGTCGAGGTCCGGCGGCCGGAGTATTGCGAGGCCTACGAGGAGGTCATCGTCCGAGCGCGGCAGGAGGTGGCGGCATGAGCGGCTGGCGGCTGGTCTTTTCCGGTTCGGGCGGGCAGGGGGTGATCACCGCGGCCATCCTCCTGGGCGAGGCCGCGGTGATCCACGAGGGCATCAACGCGGTCCAGTCGCAGAGTTACGGGGCCGCGGCGCGGGGCGGCGCCACCCGCAGCGACATCATCCTCGCCGACGAGGCCATCGACTTTCCGGTGGTGACCGAACCGCACATCGTGGTCTGCCTGACCCAGGAGGCCTACACCAGCTTCGCCCCGGAGATCAGGCCGGGCGGCACGCTGCTGACCGACACCCGCTTGGTCAAGATCGCCCACCGGGTGGATGCCCGCCAGATCGAACTGCCCATGTACGAGACCGTGCTGCGGGAAATTGGCAAGCCCATCGTGTTCAATATCTGCGTGCTCGGCGCCCTGATCGGCTTGGCCGATCTGGTCCGGCCCGAGTCGATCCTCAAGGCGATCGCCCACCGGGTGCCGGCCGATTTCGTCGAACTCAACACCAGGGCCTTTCATCTGGGCTTTGAACTGGGGCTGCCGCTGCGGCGCTGAAGCCGGCGGTCGGCCGTTTTCCGCCTTTTGGGTTGACAACCGGCCGGGCCGGGAATATGGAATTGCACCCGATTTGCCCCGTCATTTTCTTTATTTCAGGCCCTGGCCTGAAGCTGCGTGAAGGAAGAGTGCCATGATCACACCCGTCTTGCTCAACTCCGACCAAGGCCAAAAGATTGCCGCCGGGATTCGCAACCGGTTCGTCGACGAAACCGATGGCGCCTGCCGCGAGGCGGTGGCCGCCATTTTGGACCGTGTGCGCCGGGAAGGCGATGCGGCGGTGCTCGACTACTGCCGCCGGTTCGACTGCCCGGTGATGACGCCGGAAAGCCTCAAGGTCACGCCCGAGGAGTTCGCCCGGGCCGAACAGGAGGCGGACGAGGATTTCCGCGGGAGCTTGCGTTTTGCCGCCGAGCGCATCCGCCGTTTCCACGAGCGCGAGATGGAGGATTCCTGGCTGCTGACCCGCGACGACGGCGTGGTCACCGGCCGGCTGGTGCGGCCGGTGGATTCGGCCGGCCTCTACGTGCCCGGCGGTAAGGAGGGCTCGACGCCGCTGGTCTCGACCGTGCTGATGAACGGCATCCCGGCGCAGATCGCGGGCGTGGGGCGGCGGGTGATGGTGACCCCGCCGGGCCGCGACGGCCGCGTCAGCCCGGCTTTGCTGCTGGCGGCCCGTGAAATCGGCATCGACGAGGTCTACAAGGTGGGTTCGGCCTGGGCCATCGGCGCCCTGGCCTACGGCACCGTCGCCATTCCCCGCGTGGATGTGATCGTCGGGCCGGGCAATCAGTACGTGGCCGAGGCCAAGCGCCAGGTGATGGGCCGGGTGCGGATCGACATGATCGCCGGCCCGAGCGAGGTGCTGATCGTGGCCGACGACAGCGCCGAGGCCGCCTTTGTCGCCGCCGACATGCTGGCCCAGGCCGAGCACGATCCCCAGGCCCTGGCCATGGTCATCACCACCAGCGAGCAACTGGCTACGGATATCGGCAAGGAGTTGGAGCGTCAGTTGCCGCTTCTGCCCAGGGCCGATATCGCCCGCACCGCCTTGGCTGCGCGCGGCCTGATCCTGGTGGCCGACAACCTGGATACGGCCATCGACCTGGCCAACGACATTGCCAGCGAGCATCTGGAACTCCAGGTGGCCGAGCCCTGGCAGTGGCTGCCGAAGATCCGCCATGCCGGCGCCATCTTCCTGGGCAACTGGACCCCGGAGGCGGCGGGCGATTACGTGGCCGGCCCCAACCACGTCCTGCCGACCATGGGCACCGCCCGCATCGCCTCGGCCCTGGGCGTGGAAACCTTCCTCAAGAAAAGCTCGATCATCAGCTATTGCCGCCAGGCCCTGGAGGCCGACGGCGACCACATCCGGCGGCTGGCCGGTCTCGAAGGGCTGACGGCGCACGGCAACTCGGTGGCGGTCCGGCTTGGCCAGCGATAACCGCCAACTGCTGATTGAGGGCGCCCGGCAACTGGGGATCGAACTGGAGGCGGCCGCCTGCGACCGGCTGGTGCTGTACCTGGCCGAACTGATGAAGTGGAGCCGGCGGGTCAACCTGATTGCCCGCGATACCCTCGAGGCGCAGGCCATCGACAGCCACTTCCTCGACTCGCTCGCCCTGCTGCCGCTGCTGCGCGCAAGCGACGGCCCGGCGCACCTGCTCGATGTCGGCACCGGCGCCGGCTTTCCCGGCCTGGTCTTGGCCTGTGTCCTGACCGAGGCCCGTTGCACCCTGGTGGAGCCGCGGCAGAAGCGGGTGAGCTTTCTGCGCCATCTCGTCCGCACCCTGGGCTTGACCAACATCGAGGTGGTGGCCGACCGGATCGAACCTCATGCCGCGGCCTGGCTGGGCCGATTCTCCCATGTCACCAGCCGGGCCGTGGCCGAACCGGCCGTCTTCCTGCCCCTGATCCGGCCGCTGGTCACGCCGGCGACCCGCATCATCCTCATGCTGGCCCGCGAAGAGGCCCTGGCCGGCATCGACCAGCTTCCCGACGGCCCCTGGCGGCTCGCCGCCCGCCGCGATTTCGTCCTGCCTTTTTCAGGCGCGCCCCGGCTGCTGGCCGTCGTCCATGTGCGCTGACACTTCTGCTACTTCTTTCTGGAATAAATGCGGTCGATCTGGTAGTAACAAGTCTCTTTTCACCACCACATACGCACGGAATGGCTCCGTTGTTGCACGAGGTTCATTATGGCACATAAAATTGCGGTCCTGGCCGGCGACGGCATCGGTCCGGAGGTGATGGCCGAGGCCATCAAGGTGCTGGATGCGGTCCAGCAGAAGTTCGGTTTTTCCTTGAGCTACACTCATGCCGATGTCGGCGGCGTCGCCATCGACAACCACGGCGAGGCCCTGCCGCCCTCGACCCTGAAGGTCTGCGAAGCGAGCGAGGCCATCCTGTTCGGCTCGGTGGGCGGGCCCAAATGGGAGAGCCTGCCGCCGGCGCAGCAGCCGGAGCGGGCTGCGCTCCTGCCCCTGCGCAAGCATTTCGACCTGTTCTGCAACCTGCGGCCGGCCAAGGTGTTCAAGGCCCTGGCCCTCGCCTGCCCGCTACGGCCGGACATCGTCGGCGACGGCTTCGACGTTCTGGTGGTGCGCGAGTTGACCTCGGGTATCTATTTCGGCCAGCCCAAGGGCCGCGACGGCAGCGGGCCGGACGAACGCGCCTGGGATACTAAGATATACAAGCGCTCCGAAATCGAGCGTATCGCCCGCATGGCCTTCGAAGCCGCCCGCCTGCGCCGCAGGAAGGTGACCTCGGTGGACAAGGCCAATGTGCTCACCTGCATGGTCTTCTGGCGCGAGGTGGTCAAGGAGGTGGCCAAGGACTTCCCCGATGTCGAGCTGAACCACATCTACATCGACAACGCCACCATGCAGCTGGTCAAGGACCCGCACCAGTTCGACGTCATGCTCTGCGGCAACATGTTTGGCGACATCATCTCCGACGAGGCGGCCATGCTCACCGGCTCCATGGGCATGCTGGCCTCGGCCAGCCTCAACAGCTCCAAATTCGGCCTGTTCGAGCCGGCCGGCGGCTCGGCCCCGGACATCGCCGGCCAGAACGTCGCCAACCCCATCGCCCAGATTCTGTCGGCGGCCATGCTGCTTAAGTACAGCCTCGGCCAGGAGCAGGCGGCCGCGGCCATCGAGGCGGCGGTGGCGGCGATCCTCGAGAAAAAGATCATGACCAGCGACATCGCCACCCCCGGCGTGACCCCGGTTTCGACCTCGGCCATGGGAGACGCGATCGCCCGCGAAATTCTGGCGTAATTTTTTCCGGCAGGGAGGCATGGCATGCCGCGACGAAACAACATCGTCCTGATCTCCAACGGTTCCGCCGCCCGCATGGCCGCCGACGTGGCCAGGGAACTGGACATCCCGGTGACCGAGATGATCACCCGCACCTTTGCCGACGGTGAACTGTACCATGCCTTTCCCCGCGACATCGCCGGCTGCGATCTGGTGATCGTCGCCAACACCGAGAGCGACGCCTCCCACCAGGAACTGATCGACCTGATCGCCGGCGCCCGCTACTGGAACGCCCTGTCGGTCAACGTGGTGATCCCGTACCTGGGCTATTCGACCATGGAGCGGGCCAAACCCGATTCCGGCGAGATTCCCAAGGGGATCACCCGCACCCGGCAGATTTTCCGCGCCCGGCCCGATTACGTCGCCTTTCTCGACCTGCATTCCGAGTCGGTGATGCACGCCCACACCGGCGAGGTCCGCACCCGCCACCTGTGGACTGAGCGGGTGGCGGCGGAGAAGATCCGGCAGTTGGGGCTGACGAACATCGTGCTGGTGTCGCCGGATTACGGGTTCTCCAAGCGGGTGGCGCGTCTGGCCGGGCTGCTCGATTGCCCGCACACCGCCGCCAACAAGGACCGCTACGATGTCGACCAGACCATCGTCGGCCAGTTGTCCGGGGCGGTGCGCGGCCGCAACGCCATCATCTGCGACGACATGATCCGCACCGGCGGCTCCATGCTCCAGACCGTGGACCGCTGCTACCAGGCCGGCGCGGTGAGCGTGATGGTGATGGCCACCCACCTGATCCTGGCCGGCAACGCCAGGGAGCGGTTCATCGAAAAAGGGATCAACTGCATCATCGGCGCCGATACCTATCCGGGCCGGACCAGCGACGACCTCCTCCGGGTCTATTCGGTGGCCCCGGTGATCGCCGACGAATTGAAGGGATATTTCCGCCTGCACTGAGCCAGGCGCAACACTATGACCACAAGGGGGAGAACAGCATGAAAAAGGTAGGCATTGTCGGTTGGCGCGGCATGGTCGGCTCGGTGCTCATGGAGCGGATGCGGCAGGAAGGGGATTTTCAGGGCTACGAGCCCCGCTTTTTTTCCACCTCCCAGGCCGGGCAGGCCGGACCCGAGGTGGGCGGCACGGTGTATGAACTGCTGGACGGCACCAATGCCGCGCTGCTCGCGGAGATGGATATCATCGTCTCCTGCCAGGGCGGCAGCTACACCGGCGAGATCCATCCGCAACTGATGGCCAGGGGCTGGCAGGGCTACTGGATCGACGCCGCCTCCAAGCTGCGCCTGGACGCGGATTCGATTATCGTCCTCGACCCGGTCAACCGCACGGTCATCGACCAGGGCCTGGCCAAGGGCATCAAGAAATACATCGGCGGCAACTGCACCGTCTCCCTGATGCTGATGGCCCTAGGCGGCCTGTTCGAGCAGGGCTGGGTTGAGTGGATCAGCAGCCAGACCTATCAGGCCGCCTCCGGCGCCGGGGCCAAGAACATGCGGGAGTTGGTCAGCCAGATGCGGCTCATCGGCGAGAACGCCGAACACCTGCTGGACAACCCGGCCGCAGCTATCCTCGATCTCGACCGCAACGTGGTCGAAACCCTGCGCAATCCGGCCTTTCCAACGGCCAATTTCGGGGCGGCGCTGGCCGGCAGCCTCATCCCCTGGATCGACACCGCCATGGACAACGGCCAGACCCGCGAGGAATGGAAGGGGGTCACCGAGACCAGCAAGGTCTTGGGCCTCACCCCCGGCCAGATTCCGGTGGACGGCTGCTGCGTGCGCATCGGCTCCATGCGCTGCCACAGCCAGGCCTTCACCATCAAGCTGAAAAAGGACGTGCCGCTCGCCGACATCGAACAGGCCATCGCCCAGCACAACCAGTGGGTCTTCCTGGTGGAGAACACCAGGGAGCAGACCCTGAAGGAGCTGACCCCGGCCAGGGTCACCGGCACCCTCGACATCCCGGTGGGCCGCCTGCGCAAGATGAACATCGGCCCCGAGTATGTCAGCGCCTTTTCCGTGGGCGACCAGTTGCTCTGGGGTGCCGCCGAGCCGGTGCGGCGGATGCTGAAGATCGCCTTGGAGTATATCGGGTAAGTTGATTGCGCAAGGGCGGATCGTCGCGCGATCCGCCACCAACGCCAAAGGCCGTTTCCTTTTCGGGGAAGCGGCCTTTTTTATTGCGGGAACAAACAAAAGCGACTGACCGCGCCACGCTGTTTCCTCCAACCTGAAATTTATACGGGAGCGCCGATGCCGCCCGGCGCTCGCAAGCGGCAAGGGCACCAGCCGATAGGCTGGCGCTCCCGTCGGACGCCGGCCTCGATGGTACTTTCTTTCGGGCGAGCAAAAGAAAGTCACAGCCCCGGCCCTGGCCGGGCAGCCATGGCATCTCAACCCCATGCATGCAATGAAACAAACAAGCTGAACGTTGAGCTTTCTTTTTCGGTCCAACCAATTGACTTTAAAGAAAAGAACATTTCTCAGGGAACAAACGGCGTTCCGCTGGGCGCGGGGCCGTCCTTCTTTTGCTTGCTCAAAAGAAGGACCAAGAAAAGTCCGTAGTAGGTTGGGCTGACGAAGGAAGCCCAACGAACGGCTCAATCCAACCTGCCCGCTGAACGCTGGGCTTCGCTGCGCTCAACCCAGCCTACGCCCTTCGGGCTCCCTTGCGCTTCCCGGTCAGGGCGGAAGCGGTGTGCGGCGAGCAGCGAAGCAGCGAGACCACACGGCGTATCGGACAAACTCGCTGGCGCTCAAACAGTGCCCGTGTCTTATCCACCCTGACCTGCGATGCTCAGCGGAACAGATGGGAAAAACCCGTTGCCAGCAGGTACGGTTCGTCATTTCCTCTATCAGGTTTTGTTGTGCGAATCACATCCTGTCTGATTTGGAAATGGAATCACTTCGACTTTCGGATTGATTCAGTATGCCCAGGCAGCCGTGATCTTCACCGCTTTTCTGCCGGCGGCATCGGCGCAAACTCGATCGGCACCCAGGCATAGCTTCCCTTGCCCTCGGCGCGGACATGGCCGATGCCGGGGAAGGGCAGGTGCATTCCGGCCACCAGGGACCGGCTGGCCGCCATCTCCGCCATGATCGCCTTGCGGGTGGCGACAGCCTGTTGCCGGTCGACATCGAATTCGATAGACACGTCCGGCTGGGCGAACTGGACGGCGTGGGCATGAACCAGATCGCCCCAGATCAGCAGTTTTTGGCCCGCCGATTCCACCGCATAGGCGGTATGGCCCGGCGTGTGGCCGTAGGCCTTGACCGCCTTGATGCCGGGCACCAGCACCGTGCCCTCGGCGAATGTTTTCCACTGGCCGGAAGCCAGATACGGCGCGGCGATGTCGCGGACCCGCTTGAAAGCGGGCTGCGCCTTTTCGGGGGCAGCGGCGGCTATCTGCTCGGAAAGCCAGTAATCGTTGTCCATCTGCGGCACCCAGACGGTGGCCTGGGGAAGGAGGGGCTTGCCCTGCCCGTCGCGCAGGCCGCCGATGTGATCGCCATGGAGATGGGTGATGATCACGGTATCGACCTGGGCCAGGTCATAGCCGGCCGCCTTCAGGTTGTCCGGGATATAGCCCAGGTTCGGGCCGAGGAGCTTGGCCGCGCCGGCATCGACCAGTACCAGGTGATCGCCGGTGTTGATCAGATAGGCGTTGACTGCGGTCTGCATGGCGGGATTGCCGACGAACATCCGGGCCAGCAGCCGGTCCAGGTCGGCCGGCTTGGCATTGTGCAGGAGCTTGGTGTCCAGTTGGATGGCCCCGTCGTAGAGAGCGGTGATCTCGAACTGGCCCAACTGCATACGGTAATAACCGGGCACCTGCGTCTGCGCCATGGGCGCCTGGGCATGAACGGCAGGAAGGGAGCAAAGGAACAGGGCAGTGGTCAGCAGCAGGATGCGGTGCATGGGGTGCATAGTCGTGTCCTCCTTAGTGCAGGGTGAGAATGAACCGGCAACCGGCCGGTTGAACAGGTCGTTGCGGGCCTTTGGCCAGGTGTTGGGGAGTCCAGCCTGCGCGCGGATGCGGGTTCGGGAACAGGCGAAGATCAGCGTGTCGATCTTTTTTGTATAAGACCTCGCCGGCGGCGTGGCAACAGAAAAGGACGGTGTCCCGGCCGGTTGGGGCGGCCGGGATCAGGGGCAGGATGGTGCCGGTTGGCGGCCGGAGTTGTCCGGTCAGCGCAGGATAAAACCGAGCGCTTTCAGATTCTTGGCCCATGTGGCCCAGGGGCCGGTTTCAAAGGAGGCGGTCATCCGTTCGGGATCGAACAGGACGGTGGCATCCTGGTCGAGATGGCATTTGCGGTCATAGTTGGTGTGGCTGATGCGCAGGCGCCAGGTGCCGTTCCCGTTCTTCTCGACTGCCTCGACATAGGCGGGGTGGCCGGTGGGCATGCCGCGGCGGGCGTTGACATCCAGCACCATGACTGAGCCGATGAGCGGTAGGGCGGAGGTGGCGCCGTTTTTTCTGGCGCAGGCAAACCACTGCACCGGGCTGGTGTCGCCGAGCTTGCAGGTGTCGATCCCCGTGCGGCAACGGGCGTAGATCAGGCTCTGCGGCTGGCAGCGGCCGGTGGTTCGCACCACTTTCGTTTCGGTGGCCACATGTGCCGTGGCCGTGGTCTTTGTCCCTTTCTTCCCGGACGCTTTGGCTGTCTTGGCCTTCTTCGCCGGGACCTGCCGTTTGACCACCTTGGTCGTGGTGGTCCCCGGTTGCAGGCGAAAGCAGGCGGCGCGGTTGCGTTCGCTCTCCAGGATGATCCGCTCGTCCCGGCAGGTGAGGGACTGTTCGTCGCGCTTTTCCTGGTCGGCCGGAGGAATTGCCTGAACCGGAGAGGCAATCTGCTGTTGCGGTTCGGAGGGAAGGGGAGCCTGTGCTGCCGGGGGCTTGTTGTGACTGCTGCAACCCGTGGCGAGGAGGAGAACGGCGGCGAGGGTAATCAGCGATCGGCGGTGGTGGGCGGTGGGCATGGTCGGTCTCCTGAGGCAGGGGAGCTGTCGGGATGGAGGCGGCCTTCGGCCAGGGTCAGGCGGCGGTCCATGGCGCGGGCCAGGTCCATGTTGTGCGTGACCATGACCACGGCCAGGTTAAGATTGCTGCTCAACTCGCGCAGGAGGGTGAAGACCCGGTTCCCGCTGGCGGCGTCGAGATTGCCGGTGGGTTCGTCGGCGAGCAACAGGGCCGGGTCCATCACCAGGGCGCGGGCCAGGGCGACCCGCTGCTGCTCGCCGCCGGACAACTCGCCGCTGCGGTGGTGCAACCGTTCGCCGAGCCCCACCTGTTCGAGGAGGTGCTGCGCCTTCTCCTTGAGGGCTGTGCGCGGCCGGCCGTTGATCAGGCCGGGCATCATCACGTTTTCGAGGGCGGTGAATTCCGGGAGCAGATGGTGGAACTGGAAGATGAAGCCGATGTGGGCGTTGCGGTGCCCGGCCAGGTCCGGCTCGTTTTTGCCGGTCAGTTCCCTGCCGCGAAAGAAGAGGTGGCCCGAGTCCGGCGCGTCCAGGGTCCCCAGGATCTGGAGCAGCGTGGTCTTGCCCGAACCCGAGGCCCCGACGATGGCGGTCATCTCGCCGGGTTGGACGACGAGATCGACCCGGTCGAGGACGACAATGGTATCGTCGCCGCTGCGGTAGGAGCGGCAGAGGGCCTCGGCCTGCAGGAGGGGGGCGTCATTCATAGCTCAGCGCCTCCGCCGGCCGGACCCGCGACGCCTTCCACGAGGGGTAGAGGGTGGCGAACAGGGTGATGAGGATGGCGGACACCGCGATCACGGTCACATCCAGGGGCACCACCTTGATCGGCATGGTGGACATGGGGTAGACGTTGCTCGGCAGCTCGATGATCTTGTAGCGCTTGAGCAGGCCGCACAGCCCCAGGCCGCCGGCCACGCCCAGCACCGTGCCGGCCAGGCCGATGACCATGCCCTGGTAGAAGAAGATGCGCATGATGGCGCGGGTGGTGGCGCCCATGGACTTGAGGATGGCGATGTCCCGGTTCTTTTCCATGACCATCATGATCAGGGCGCTGATGATGTTGAGCGCCGCCACCAGGATGATCAGGTCCAGGGCGATGAAGATGCCGATTTTTTCGAGCTTGAGTGCGGCGAACAGGTTGCGGTTGAGCTGCATCCAGTCGCGCACCGCATAGCCGTGGCCCAGGGCTTGCTGGATGGCGGCGGCTGTCCGGTCGGCCTGGTCGATGTCCCGGACCCGGACCTCGATGCCGTGCACGCCCCGGCGCAGGTCGGTGAGGCTGCGGGCGGTATCCAGGTTGATATAGCCCATGGTGGAGTCGTACTCGAACATCCCGGTTTCGAAGAGGCCGACCACCACACAGGTGCGGATCTTGGGCAGAACGCCCATGGGCGAGAGCGGGCCGTTGGGCGAGATCAGCCGGACCCGGTCGCCCACCCCGACCTGGATCTGGCGGGCCATGTCGCGGCCCAGGACAATGGCCGGCACCTCGGCGGGCTTGTCGAGATCGGTCAGCTGGCCGGCGACCATTTTCTCGCCGATGCTGAGTACCCGCATGGCGCTGGCCGCATCGATGCCCCGCAGGACCACGCCGGTGGACTGGGTGGCCGAACTGATCAGCGCCTGGCCGTACATATAGGGCGTGGTGGCCTCGACCCCGGGCACGGCCTCGATAGCGGCGGTGACCGCCTCGGTGTCGGTGATGGCCGTGCCGAACCGCTGCACCAGGGCATGGGCGTTGACCCCGATGATCTGGTCGCGCAGCCCTTCGGTGAAGCCGGTGTACACCGACAGCACCACGATCAGGGCCAGCACCCCGACCGCCACCCCGAGAATGGAGATGATGGTGATCAGCGAGATGAACTTCTGCTTGCGCTTGGCCCGCAGGTAGCGCAGGCTGACAAACCATTCGAAGGCGGCCATGGGCGGGCGGAATCCCTGTTATTCGCCGGTTTCCGGCTTCATCTGGGGGAAGAGGATGACATCGCGGATCGAGGGGGAATCGGTCAGCAGCATGACCAGCCGGTCGATGCCGATGCCCTCGCCCGCCGCCGACGGCATGCCGAATTCCAGGGCGCGGACATAGTCGCGGTCGAGCACCGGATGGATTTCGTCGTCCTCGCCGCGTTCGTCGATCTGCTTCTGGAACCGCTGCAACTGGTCGATGGGGTCGTTCAACTCGGAAAAGGCGTTGGCGATCTCCCGGCCGGTGACGAACAACTCGAAGCGGTCGGTCACCGACGGGTCCTCCTCGTTGCGCCGGGCCAGGGGCGAAACCTCGGTGGGGTAGGAGGTGATGAAGGTCGGGTCGATCAGCTTCTCCTCGACCAGCAGCTCGAACAGTTCGGTCTTGGCCTTGCCGGGACCGGCGCCGGGCTGGAGTTCGATGCCCTTGCCTTTGGCCAGCGCCATGACCGCGGCATCGTCGGCGAGCACGGCCCGGTCGATGCCCGCGATCTGCACCAGGGCCTCCTCCATGGTCAGGCGCCGCCACGGCGGGGCCAGATTGACCGGTATCCCCTGATAGACGATGTCCATGGAGCCCGTCACCTCGTGGGCCAGCCAGGAGACCATCTCCTCGGTGAGGTCCATCAGGTCGTGGTAGGTGGCGTAGGCCTGGTAGAATTCGAGCATGGTGAATTCCGGGTTGTGGCGGGTGGAGAGGCCCTCGTTGCGGAAGTTGCGGTTGATTTCAAAGACCTTCTCGAAACCGCCCACCAACAGCCGCTTGAGGTACAGCTCCGGGGCGATGCGCAGGTAGAGGTCCATGTCGAGGGCGTTGTGGTGGGTGCGAAACGGCTTGGCCGTGGCGCCGCCGGGCACCGGCTGCATCATGGGGGTCTCGACTTCCATGAAGCCGCGGTTGCTCAAGAATTCGCGGATCAGGCGGATGATCTCCACCCGCTTTTTGAACACGTCGCGGGTTTCGGGATTGACGATCAGGTCCAGGTAACGCTGGCGATAGCGGGTCTCGACGTCGGTCAGGCCGTGGAACTTTTCCGGCAGGGGCCGCAGCGACTTGGTGATCATCTGCAGCGCGGCGGCCTCGAGCGACAATTCGCCGGTCTTGGTCTTGAACAGCGTGCCCTCGACCCCGACAATGTCGCCCACATCCCATTTCTTGAACTGATCGAACTGCTCCTCGCCGAGGAGGTCGCGGCGGGCATAGACCTGGATGCGGCTTTCTGCGTCCTGGAGATGGAAAAAAGCGGCCTTGCCGAACTTGCGCATCGACATCACCCGGCCGGCCGCCCGGAAAACCGTGCCGGATTCGTCGCGGCTTTCCGCGGTCAGCATTTCTCCGCGCGGCAGGATGTCGGTGATGGGAGTGGGATTCTTGAAGGTGTTGCTGAACAGTTTGACCCCGGCTTCCGCCAGGGATTCGGCTTTTTCCCGCCGCTGCTTGAGAAGATTGCTTGTTGTTTCCATGAGGTACGGTGCAAGGAAAATTGTCGGGGACGCCTGGCCGGAAAGTCGGCGAACGGGGCCGTCGGGGGACGTGGAGAAACAGGCATCTGGCTTGAAATAAACGGACAAAATAGCCCGCCGGCTTGTCGATGTCAAATCCTTTCCAGGAGAGCGACGGATTCGATGTGGTGGGTCTGGGGGAACATGTCGACCGGAATGAGGCGGACGAGCCGGTAGCCCCCCGCAACGATCAGGGCCAGATCGCGGGCCAGGGTGGCCGGATCGCAGGAAACGGAGAGGACCTGCGCCGGTTGCAGCAGGGGCAGCAGGGCGGCGACCTTGCCCACGCCCTGGCGGGGAGGGTCGAGGAGGACGGTATCGAAGCGGGCGCCAGCGGCCACCAGCGCTTGCAACTGGTGTTCGACATCGGCGGCGAAAAAACGGGTGTTGGTCAGTCCGGCGGCCCGGCTGTTGACCTGGGCCCAGTGGATGCTGCGGCGGTTCTGCTCGACGCCGGTCAGAGTCAGGCCGGCCAGGGCCAGGGGGATGGTGAAGTTGCCCATGCCGCAGTAGAGGTCGAGGGCGGTGCCGGGCAGTGGCGGATGCGGCAGGAGATCGAGGGCCAACTCGACCAGCCGGGCGTTCTGGGCGGCATTGACCTGAAAAAAACAGCGGTGGTCCCAGGACAGACGGTAGCTGAGCCCGCGCGGTCCGAAATCCTGGCAGAAGACAACCGGGGCGGCGGCATCGCCGGAGCGGTCGGCGGCCAGGACAACAGCGTCGGCCAGGGAGCGCAGGCCGACGATCAAACCGTCATCCTGCCGCAGACGCTGTTTGGGGCGCGATTGCAGTACCACAGCCACCGTGTCGTCCGCCGGGCTGTGGATCAACTCGACGGTCGCGATGGCGGCGGCCAGCCGCCTGGGCCAGCCGCCGTGGACGAAGGCGCCGATCACCCGGTTGATCGGCTCGGTGGCTAGCAGACAGCGGTCGATGGGCACCACCGTGTTGCTGGCCTGTTCGTGAAAGCCGAGCCGGCCCCCCTGATCGAGGTGCAGCCGCAGGCGAAAGCGGTAGCCGAAGGGGAGGGGGGAGGCCAGGGTGGGGTCGTCGGACGGCAACTCCAGATGGGCCCGGGTCAGGGCTTCGCGCAGAATCCGCTGCTTGAGCGCCAACTGCGCCGGATAGGCGGCATGCTGCAGGTCGCAGCCGCCGCAACGGCCGTAATAGGGGCAGGGCGGCTCGACCCGTTCCGGCGCCGCGTCGAGAATCCGGACGAGGCGGGTCTCCCGGTAGCCCCGATGGCTTTTGGTCTCGCGAACCAGGACCGTCTCGCCGGGCAGGGTTCCCGGCACCATCGCCACCATGCCGTCGGACAGTGTCCCCAGCCCCTTTCCCCGGGCAATCACCTTTTTTATCGTCAGCGTATGTTCCATTTGCGCATTCTAACAGTTTGATGTTACTCTGTTCAAGTTGTGATTTGACCTATGGTTGCGGTACGGATGGTTCCGCGGAGCCGGGTCGGACAGTGGACAACCGGACAGACAGATGAGCGGGGGGGAAGGCGACGGTGCCCAGCAAGGCGAAGGCAAAGGTGTTGATTGTGGACGATGAACGGGTGCACCGGTTCATGCTGCGGTCGCTGTTCGCCGAATGGGGCTGGGACACGGCCGAGGCGGACGATGGCGCTACCGCCGTGGCCGCCGTCGAGGAGGGGCCCTTCGACGCCATCCTCATGGATGTGCGCATGACCACCATGGACGGCATGGAGGCCCTGAAGAGGATTCACGCCATCAATCCCGCCATTCCGGTGGTCATCATGACCGCCTTCTCCTCGGTGGATTCCGCCGTGGCGGCAATCAAACAGGGCGCGCACGACTATCTGACCAAACCGCTCGATTTCGACCGCCTGCGTACCACCCTCGAGGTGGCCATGGGGCATCGCCAGCGGGAGAGCGAGTCCCTGGACATCGGCCAGCCTTTCGGCGACGACGGCCGCATCATCGGCAAATCGGGCCCGATGCAGGAATTGTGGGAGATGATCGTCCATGTGGCCCCCACCGAGGCCACGGTGCTCATCAACGGCGAATCGGGCACCGGCAAGGAGTTGGTGGCCGCGGCCCTGCATCACAAAAGCCTGCGCGCCCAGGGACCGCTGGTCAAGGTCAACTGCGCGGCCCTGGCGGAAACCCTGCTGGAATCCGAGCTGTTCGGCCACGAGCGCGGGGCCTTCACCGGCGCCGACCGCCGGCGCGAGGGGCGATTCGTCCAAGCCCAGGGCGGCACGCTCTTTCTCGACGAGATCGGCGAGACCTCGCCCGGCATGCAGGCCAAGCTGCTCCGGGTGTTGCAGGAGCACGAACTGCAGCGGGTCGGCGGCCAGGAAACCATCAAAGTGGATGTCCGCATCCTCTGCGCCACCAACCGCGATCTCGAAGAGGAGGTGGCCGCCGGCCGTTTCCGCGAAGACCTCTACTATCGCCTCAACGTGGTCGAACTCTGGGTGCCGCCCCTGCGGGAGCGTCAGGGCGACATCCCGCTGCTGGCCAACTACTTTCTCCGCAGCTTCGCCGAGAAGAACGGCCGGCTGATCAGCGGCATCACCCCGGAATGCATGGATGTGCTCAACCGCTATCCCTGGCCGGGCAATGTCCGCGAGCTGGAGCATTCGATCGAGCGCGGCGTGATTCTGATGCGCGGCGACTATCTCGATATCGGCGCCCTGCCGCAGGCCATCCAGCGCTGGGCCGGCCTGAACGCGCCCAGGGAGGTGGAGGAACCCTCCACCCTGAAGGAGGCCGAGAAGATGCTGATTCTGAAAACCCTTGAGGAGACCGGTGGCAACCGCAGCGAGGCGGCCCGTCGTTTGCAGATCACCCGCAAGACGCTCTTGAACAAGTTGAAAAGTTATAATATAAGCTGAACCCCGAAAATATCGTGGTTGCGGCCTCCTGGGACGAGGGGCCCTTGCATTTTCCATGTACCTGAACGTTGAGCCGGGCACCGTCATTGCCCCCGCCCGCCCGCCGAGCCAAATGAACAGATCCTTTGCCCTGTTGCGGACCGCCTATGCCGTCAGCCGTTTCCTGGTCCAGGAACGGGATATGCCGACCCTGCTGCAGGGAATATGCGACCGGTTGACCGGCGAGGCGATCTATCGGGCGGCGTTGCTGGCCCTGCTCGACCAGGAATCGGGCGGCATGATCACCGCCGAAACGGGGCTGGGCGAGCATGCCGCCCCACTCATGGCCGAGTTGCGGGAAGGACGGCTGCCGTCATGCGGGGCCCGCATGCTGCACTCCGATGCGATGGACGTCGTTGCGTGTGCGGACGGTGCCTGCACGCTCTGCGCCACGACGGATCCCCAATCCCTGCCGAGGGCCTTCTGCGCACCCCTGCGGTGCAGTTCCGGTCTTTCCGGCTTCCTGATTCTCCTGATGCCGCCGGCGGTGGAACCTGCGGCCGAGGAACAATCGACCATCGCCGAACTGGCCGAGGCCGTCACCCAGGCCCTGCGACAGCTCTTTCTCTTCGAGGCGGTCAAGTTCAGGGAGCAGGAACTGCGACAGGCGGAAGAGCGGTACGAATTGGCCCTGCACGCCTCCCAGGCCGGTCTCTGGGACTGGAACATCAGGACCAGCGAAATGTATACCAGCCCCGATCAGTGGGAACTGCTCGATTACCGGGAGGGGGATGCCGCACAGAACGACGTCCGCCGCTTCATTCATCCCGAGGACCGGGAACGGGTGCTGGCCGTGCTCAACGAACATCTCACCGGCGTCACCGATGAATACCGGATCGAATACCGGGTGATGGAGCAGGGCGGCGAGCTGTCCTGGTTTCTCGACCGGGGCCGGGTGGTGGAGCGGGACGAGAACAACATGCCGGTGCGCATGACCGGCACCCATCAGAACATCACCCTGCAGAAGCGGCAGGAACAGGCCCTGGCCGCGGTGCAGCAGCAGTTGCACGACGCCGTCGACGTGGAGCGCAATTTCCTCCAGACCGTGATCGACAGTGCCGGCGACCCGGTGATGGTCATCGATCTCGACTACAACCTGTTGCTGATCAACCGGGCCGCGACCCGTTTGGTGCGAAGCACCGGCGAAATCGCGACCCTCCAGGGACAGAAGTGTTACCGCCTGTTCTGCGGCGCCGACGGTCCCTGCCAGGATCCCCGGTTCCCCTGCCCGGTCGAGGCGGTCAAGAGACGACGGCGGCCGGCCAAGCTGATCCACAATTCCTTCCACGGCAACAGGATCAACAACACCTTCGAACTTGAGGTCTCGCCGCTCAAGAACGGCCAGGGCGAGCTGTACGGGATCATCGAGGTGGCGCGGGACATCACCGACCGGCTGCGGATCGAAAAAGAGCTGCGCGATAGCCAGTCGCACTTCTACCGGCTGGCACACCACGACACCCTCACCGGTTTGCCCAACCGGCTGCTGCTCCGCGACCGGCTGGCCCAGGCGATCAGCAAGGCCGAGCGCAACCGGACCGGTGTGGCCGTGCTGTTCCTCGATCTTGATCAGTTCAAGGTCATCAACGACACCCTGGGGCACGATGTCGGCGACAACCTGCTGGTCGAGGTCGCGGCGCGCCTGCAGCGGCAGTGCCGTCAGTCGGACACCGTCGCCCGGCTGGGCGGCGACGAGTTCGTCTTTGTTCTCGAGGCGGTGAACAGCCGCGAGGATGCCGCCGTGGTCGCCGAGAAGATCATGGCGGCCCTGACCGTGCCCATCCGGGTCAACGGGCATGAACTCAATATTTCCACCAGCATCGGCATCGCCCTGTTTCCCGAGGACTCGGTCGAGTTGGAGGGAGTGATCAAATGCGCCGATATCGCCCTGTACGCGGCCAAGGAGATCGGTCGGAACAATGTTCAGTTTTACCGGCGGGATATTGTCCTCAATGGCCGGAGGCCGCAGCTGGACGAGCGGCAGTTCCGGGAGGCGCTGGCCACGGACGGATTGTGCCTGGAGTATCTGCCCCAGTTCGGAGTGGAGAGCAACCGGATGGTGGGGCTGAAATCGTGCTTCACCTGGAAGCACCCGGAAATGGGCGTGCTGCAACCGGGGGACTTCCTTGCCGCTGCCGACGAATGCGGCATGCTGGCCAGTGTCAGTTGGTGGCTGATCGAGCGGGTGTGCCGCGACCTGCGGGATTGGCGCGCCCAGGCATTGGCCTGCGTGCCGGTGACCGTTCCCCTGACCTCCCGCCAGTTGCAGCATCCTGACTTCCTCTCCACGCTCGAACGCACCCTGGCCGATACGGCGATCGCCCCGGAACTGCTCGTCATCGAGGTCAGGGAGGGGACGCTCGCCCATGCCTCGGGCCGGACGCTGGCGCTCCTGACCCGGATCCGGGCCCTGGGTCCGGGGTTGGCGGTGGACGGTTGCGGCATCGAGTACTGTTCGTTGCCCTGCCTGCAACAGGTCCGGATCGGACGAATGGCCATCCATCGCGAACTGCTGGCCGCCCTTGTCGGGGAGGCGGGGACCGATACCCTGGTCGCGGCGGTCATTGCCCTGGGGCATGCCCTCGGCCTGACCGTGCTCGTCGATGGCGTCGAACGGGAGAGCCAGCTCGCCTTTCTCCGTGCCCATGGCTGCGATCTGGCCCAGGGACCGCTGTACTCGCCGCCGCTTTCCGGCCGGCAGGCGGCCGATCTGCTGCGGTCCGGGACACTGGGCGGTTGACGCCGCCCGTCCCCTGTGGTAAGACCCCTCCTTGTTTTTTCCGATGGAACGGCAATCCCTGCCCGTCGCCGCGGTGGCCGATGTGGCGGCGGTGCCCTGATGTTCGTGATCCAATCAACAGAATCCTGATCGGCAACCTGGTATGCGCACGGATATTTTACACATTGGCGCGGGCGAACTGAATTACGAGATCCGCAATATCGTCTGTGTCGGCGAGAAACTCCAGAAGATGGGCGTCCAGGTCAACTGGGAGAATATCGGCGACCCGATCGCCAAGGGCGAGCAGGTGCCGGACTGGATGAAGGCCATCGTGGCCGAGGCCGTCCACGAGGACGTCACCTACGGCTACAGCCCGACCAAGGGCCTGCTGGCGGCCAGGGAATACGTGGCCGAGACCACCAACAGCCGCGGCGGCGTGCAGATCGATGCCGACGACGTCATCTTCTTCAACGGCCTGGGCGACGCGATTTCTAAAGTCTACGGATTCCTCAAGCCCACGGCCCGCATCCTCGTGCCCACCCCGAGCTATACCACCCACAGTTCGGCCGAGGCGGCCCACGCCAGCGACCAGCCGGTGACCTACATCCTCGATCCCAACCATCTCTGGTATCCGGACCTCGAGGACATCGAAAACCACATCAAGTACAATCCGGCGGTGGCCGGCATCCTCATCATCAATCCCGACAACCCCACCGGCGCGGTCTATCCGGCCGACGTCATGCGGGCCATCGTCGAGATCTGCGAGAAGAACGACCTGTTCATCATCTGCGACGAGATCTACCAGAACATGACCTACAACGGCACGGCCTCGGCGCCTCTGTGCACGGTGATCGGCAACAAGGTGCCGGCGATCTGCATGCGCGGCATCTCCAAGGAAATGCCCTGGCCGGGAAGCCGCTGCGGCTGGATCGAGGTGTACAACCGCCGCCGCGACCCCATGTTCGCCACCTATGTCCAGTCGATCCTCAACGCCAAGATGCTGGAGGTCTGTTCGACCACCCTGCCGCAGACCGTCCTGTCCCGGATCAAGCGGCATCCCCAATACAGAGAGCACCTCCGGAGCCGGATCAAACGCTACGAGCGGTATTCCAACCTGGCCTACGACATCCTCAAAAACGTCAAGGGGCTTCTGGTCAACCGCACCAACGGCGCCTTCTACATGAGCGCGGTCTTCGAGGAGGGGGTGCTCAACCACCAGCAGACCCTGCCCATCGAAAACGACGAGGTCCGCGAAACCGTGGAACATCTGGTGTCGGGATCGAACATCCAGCCGGACAAGCGGTTTGTCTATTACCTGCTGGCCGCGACCGGCATCTGCGTCGTGCCGCTGTCCTCCTTCGCCACCGATCTCCAGGGATTCCGCATCACCCTGCTGGAGAAGAACGAGGAGGATTTCGTCGAGATCTTCCACTCCATCGCCGCCAGCATCAAGCGCTACGTCGCCTCGTCCCAGACCTGTGGCCGTTGCCGCTGACCCGTGCCGTCTTCGCGATGAATGCAGCCCTGACCGCCGGGTGGCGATCAGGGCTTTTTTCGGGTCTCTCCCTTCTGTTTCCCCCCGGTATTCTTCAAATTTATTGCATTGTTTTCCCCCGTAAATCCCCGTTCCCTTCCCTTGACACTGGTTTTTGCCATACTTATTGTTCGCACCAGATTTGACCGGCCCGAAACCGGGCGGGCCACGTGCCGGAACGGGCCGGAAGTTGCTGTGGTGGAACTCTAGAGACAAGGAGAGGAGAGGTGGCAGACGAGGCGAAGGAACAGGAGCTTGCCGATGAACAGGGCGTGATGGACACCGCCGGGGATCCGGGCGATGGGGCGATTGTCGGAGAGGCCGAAACGAGTCAGGAGAGCGAGACGGAAGTCCTGCAGCGGGAGTTGGCGGCAACCCGCGACCAGCTGATGCGGATGGCCGCGGAGTTCGACAATTTCAGGAAGCGGATGGAGCGGGAGAAGGGCAAGTTGCTCAAGTATGCCGGCGAGAACATCCTCCGCGATCTGCTGACGACCCTGGACAACCTGGACCGGGCTATCGAACAGGGGGGCGCCGCCGCCGAGGACCAGGGCAAGAAGTTGCAGGCCATGGTGCAGGGTGTGGAATTGACCCGCAAGGGGCTGGTCGCCACCCTGGAGCGGTACGGCGTGGAACCCCTGGATGCCGTTGGCCTCGCCTTCAATCCCGACGAACACGACGCCCTGACCATGGAAGCCAGCGCCGAGGTGCCCGCCAACCATGTCCTGCGGGAGTTCGCCCGCGGCTATCGGTTCAAGGACAGGGTTCTGCGACATGCCCAGGTGGTCGTGTCCAGCGGTCCGGAAAAATCGGCTTGACACGGTCCGGTTTCAGTACACAGTACACCTTATTCTATTGAACGATTTGATCCGGCCGAAGAAGCCGGGAATAAAGACAGGAGAGACAGGAGATTGGGATTATGGGAAAAATAATAGGAATCGATTTGGGGACCACCAACTCGTGCGTGGCCATCATGGAGGGCGGTGACCCCAAGGTCATTGAAAATAGCGAGGGGAACCGGACCACGCCGTCGATCGTGGCCTTTTCCGACAGCGGCGAACGGCTGGTCGGCCAGATCGCCAAGCGGCAGGCGGTCACCAACCCCACCCGGACCCTGTTCGCCATCAAGCGGCTGATCGGCCGGAAATTCAGCGACCCGGAAGTCAAGAAATCGATCGGCGTCAGTCCGTTCGCCATCGTCGAGGGCCCCGGCGGCGATGCCGTGGTTGAGGTGGGCGGCAAGACCTATACCGCCGCCGAGATTTCGGCCATGATCCTGGGCAAGATGAAGCAGACCGCCGAGGAATACCTGGGCGAGACGGTCACCGATGCGGTGGTCACCGTGCCGGCCTACTTCAACGACGCCCAGCGCCAGGCCACCAAGGATGCGGGCAAGATCGCCGGACTCAACGTGCAGCGGATCATCAATGAACCGACCGCCGCCTCGCTCGCCTACGGTCTGGACAAGAAGGGCGAGGAGAAGATCGCGGTCTTCGATCTCGGCGGCGGCACCTTCGATGTTTCCATCCTCGAGATCGGCGACGGCGTGTTCGAGGTCAAGTCGACCAACGGCGACACCTTCCTCGGCGGCGAGGACTTCGACATGCGCATCGTCAACTGGCTGGCGGACGAATTCAAGCGCGACCAGGGCGTGGACCTGCGCAACGACAAGATGGCCCTGCAGCGGTTGAAGGAGGAGGCGGAAAAGGCCAAGAAGGAGTTGTCCTCGGCCATGGAGACCGACATCAACCTGCCGTTCATCACCGCCGACGCCACCGGCCCGAAACACCTCAACATGAAGCTGAGCCGGGCCAAGCTGGAGGCCCTGGTCGAGGATCTGATCGACCGTTGCGAGGGGCCCTGCCGCACCGCGCTCAAGGATGCGGGCCTGAATCCGGCCGACATCGACGAGGTCATCCTGGTCGGCGGCATGACCCGCATGCCCAAGGTCCAGGAGAAGGTCAAGGCCATCTTCGGCAAGGACCCGCACAAGGGCGTCAATCCCGACGAGGTGGTGGCCATCGGCGCCGCCATCCAGGGCGGCGTGCTCAGGGGCGACGTCAAGGACGTGCTCCTGCTCGACGTCACCCCGCTGTCCCTGGGGATCGAGACCCTGGGCGGGGTCATGACCAAACTGATCGAGAAGAACACCACCGTGCCCACCAAGAAGAGCCAGGTTTTTTCGACCGCGGCCGACAGCCAGCCGGCGGTGTCCATTCACGTGCTCCAGGGTGAGCGCGAGATGGCCGCCAACAACAAGACCATCGGCCGGTTCGAGCTGGCGGACATTCCGCCGGCGCCGCGCGGTGTGCCCCAGATCGAGGTGACCTTCGATCTCGACGCCAACGGCATCCTCCATGTATCGGCCAAGGACCTGGGCACCGGCAAGGAGCAGTCGATCCGGATCACCGCCTCGTCCGGCCTGTCCGAGGCCGAGATTGAGCGGATGAAGAAGGACGCCGAACTCCATGCCGAAGAGGACAGGAAACGCAAGGAACTGGTCGAGGCGCGCAACAACGCCGACTCCATGATCCACATGACCACCAAGAGCCTCAACGAGTTGGGCGACAAGGTGGACGCCGACACCAAGGCCAATGTGGAAAGGGAGATCGACAACGTCAAGAAGGCCATGGAGGGCGAGGACGCCGCCGCCATCAAGAGTGCCACCGAAGCCCTGACCCAGGCCTCGCACAAGCTGGCCGAGTTGATGTATGCCCAGGCCAAGGGCCAGGGCGCCAATCCCGGTGACGCCGGCGGTGCCGGGGCGGCGGGAGCGGGGGCCGCCGGCGGCAAGCGCAAGGACGACGACGATGTCGTCGACGCCGACTTCGAGGAAGTGAAGTAAGTGAAGTAAGCGGCTCGCTCCGCCCCACGGGCGGAAAGAGATCGGGGAGCACGGTCCATTCCGTGCTCCCATTTTTTTTGCATTTGCGCTATAATGCTCCGGTTACATGTTCCCAACGTCACCTTTTGAGCACGGACACACCATGAAACGAATACTCTCAGGCATCCAACCCTCGGGCAAACTGCATATCGGCAACTATTTCGGTATGATGCAGCCCATGATCCGTCACGTGGAGTCGGCGGATCTCTATGTGTTCATCGTCGATCTCCACGCCCTGACCTCGGTGCAGGACCGCGACCGGCTGCGCCAGGGCACCCTCGAGGCCGCCGCCGACTTTCTGGCCTTGGGCCTCGACCCGGACCGCTGCACCTTCTGGGTGCAGTCGGATGTGCCGGAGGTCTGCGAGCTGACCTGGATGCTGTCCGTGCTCACCCCCATGGGGCTTTTGGAACGCTGCCATGCCTACAAGGACAAGGTGGCCAAGAACATCCCGGCCAGTCACGGCCTGTTTTCCTATCCGGTGCTGATGGCCGCCGACATCCTGCTCTATCAGGCGCAGCGGGTGCCGGTGGGCAAGGATCAGAAGCAGCATGTCGAGGTGGCCCGGGACATCGCCATCCGCTTCAACAACACCTACGGCGAGACCTTCGTGATCCCGGAGCCGGAGATCAGCGAGAGCACGGCCATCGTCCCCGGTCTCGACGGCCAGAAGATGTCCAAATCCTACGACAACACCATCCCCATTTTCCTCGACGAAAAGGCGTTGCGCAAGCGGGTGATGGCCATCCAGACCGACGCCACTCCGGTGGAGGCGCCCAAGAACCCGGACACTTGCAACCTTTATGCCCTGCTCAAGCTGTTCGCGCCGCCGGAGAAGATGCGCGAGGTGCACGAACTCTACGTGAACGGGGGGGCTGCCTACGGCTATCTCAAACAGGATCTGTTCGAACTGATCAACGACTATTTTGCCCCGGCCCGGGCCAAGAAACAGGAACTGCTCGCCAACCCCGACCATCTGCGTCAGGTGCTGGCCAAGGGCGCGGAAAAGGCCCGCGCCAAGGCGATGGCGACCCTGGAGTTGGCGCGGGACCGGATGGGGCTCACGTACTGAAAAGAGATGGTGCGGGCCGCGCCTGCAAGCCGGTTGCGGCAAGACAATAAAAAAGGCGGGGACTGCTCCCCGCCTTTTTTATTGTCCGATGATGCGAGCGATCAGAAACTGACCAGCTCGACGTCGAAGACCAGCCAGGCATTGGGCGGGATGACGCCGCCCGCGCCCCGCTCGCCATAGGCCAGCTCGGGCGGGATGATCAGGGTCCGCTTTTCGCCTTTCGTCATCTGGCTCAAGGCCTCGTCCCAGCCGCGGATGACCCGGCCGGTGCCCACCGGGAAGGCGATGGGCTCGCCCCGGTCGTAGGAACTGTCGAACTTGCGGTTACCGAGTAGCAGTCGGCCGGTGTAATGGGCCTTGATCATGGTGCCGGCGGAGGGCGGCTGGCCTTCGCCCTTCTGCTCGATCTGGGAATAGAGACCGGAATCGCTCCGCACGGCCTTGGGCCATTGCTCCCTGATCATTTTCCTGATTTTTTCTTCCTGCGCCTTCAGCGCATTGGCCTCCCGATCCTTGGTGGCGGCGAGGGCGGCATCGAAGGCGGCCTGATCGGTCTTGAAGGTTTCCGCCTCCTTGCCGACGCGAATGATGGTGATTTCCTTGATGGTATCTCCCTTGTCGATCTTGTTGACCACGTCCTGGCCCTCCACCACCCGGCCGAAGACGGTGTGCCGGTCGTCGAGGTGCGGCGTGGCGACATGGGTGATGAAGAACTGGCTGCCGTTGGTGTCGGGACCGGCATTGGCCATGGAAAGCACGCCGGGGCCGTCATGCCGCAGGCTCGGGTCGAATTCGTCGGGAAAGGTGTAGCCGGGCCCGCCGGTGCCGGTCCCCAGGGGACAGCCGCCCTGGATCATGAAGTTGGCGATCACCCGGTGAAAGGTCAGGCCGTTGTAGAACGGGGAACCGAGCGGTTTGCTGCTGCCGCCCAGGTGCAGGGTGCCCTGTGCCAGACCGACGAAGTTGATGACCGTCAGCGGAGTTTTGTGGTAGTGGAGCCTGACCAGGATGTCGCCCTTGCTGGTGGCGATGTTGGCATACAGTCCGTCTTTCATCTTTTTTTCCTCGGCTGAAAATGCTGGGTGTCCGGAACAGAAAAGCAGCACGGGCAGAAACAGGAGGACAAGCACTCTGTTCATTGAAGGTCTCCGGTGGTACTTTTTGGGGTGTCCGGCCATGGGGAACTCCGCGTCTCGGAACCCACGGGACAGAAAAAGAGGGCGTTTCCGGGCGCGGAACATCGGTGTCGCGATTTCGTGCGAAAACGGCAATCAGGGGCCTGCTTACAAAGCCGGCGATGCCTTGTCAATGAAAATGAGGGCTGGGAGCGCCCCGCCGGGGCTGTCGACAAGGGCATGGGCAGGTGTTCAGAGGCGATGGCGGCGGTGGAGGAGCACCGAGGCGCACAGGGCCGCGGCCAGCAGCGCGACGGCCACGCCCCCGGCCAGTCCGGTCCGGCCGCTGGTCAGCAGTTCGCCGCCCAGCAGGGTGCCGCCGGCCTGACCGAGGTACACCACCGAGGTGTTCAGCGAGGTCGAGGCCGAGGCGGCCATCGGATCGGCCTCGATCAGGCGGGCCTGCTGCGCGGCGATGGCCGGGCTCATGCCCATGCCCCAGATGAACAGGGTCGCGCCGGTCAGCGTCAGCAGGGTGGGTTCGCTGATCCAGCAGATCAGACCGGCCAGGATGACGGCGAGAAACGAACTCACCGTGGCCGGACCCCCAGCAGGCCGACCACTTTGGTGGCGGTGGCGGTGCCCAGGATGCTGGCACCGCCATAGATGGCCAGAAGCAGGGCCATGGTCGGCGGATCGGGGGTCAGCCTGGTGGTGAGCTCGAATACGATATAGGGGTACTTGATGTACTGGCCGGCAATGGCCAGGCAGGAGACGGCGAGGATGGCCCAGATCCTGCCGGAGGTGAGTACCTTGCCCCAGACGGCCACCGGCAGGCGATGGGCCCGCAGGCCGCGCGGCAGGGTGATGAAAACGGCGCCGGCCGTCAGGGCGCAGGTGGCGGCCAGGAGCAGATAGGCCGTTTTCCAATCGGCCAGCGAACCGATCAGGTTGATCAGCGGGATGCCGATGGCCGAGGCCAGGGACCAGCCGAGAAAGATGAAGGTGATGGCGCTGGCCCTGCGTTCGGCCGGAATGAACAGGGACACGGCGCTGGCCGCTTGCGGCGTGAAGCAGGCCACGGCCGGGATCATGAGCAGGCGGATCGCCAGCAGTGCGTCGAAGTCCGTCACCAGGGCCGAGCTGAAATGGCCGAGGGCAAACAGCACCAGGGCGCCGGTCAGCAGATGGCGGCGGTCCAGCGGATTGAACAGGAAGGCGAGCAGCGGCGAGACGAGGCAGAGCAAGGCACCGCCGTAGGCCAGCAGGGTACCGACGGTGGCGGCGTCGACGCGGAAGGCCTGGCCCAGGTCGTTGATCAGGGCGGCGGGCGCCAGGACGCCGCAACCTATGACGAAGTTGCCGGCGAGCAGGGTCCAGAGCGTGGCGGAGTGGGGAAGCCGCATGGTCAACGGGCGTTACGGGAAAGATTGCGCGGTCATGTGTCGGGGGACGGCCCGGTTGCCGTCGGACCCCGATGGCCGACGACGACAATAGGCCCTCCGCCGGCCGGGCGCAACAGGAATCGAACCGACCCTGCCGCCGGCAGGACGGCCTGCTCCTCGCCGGGCCGCTCTCTCGGCAAACGGGCTTGACTGCACAGGGGCTTCCCGGTTATATAAATAAATTTTTGTGCCGACGAAACAGAACTGCGGGAGGGGCAGGGGAACCGTGCTGCACCAATTGTACAGTGGTCTGGGCGCGGGGCTGTATCCGCTGCTGGTCCTCCTCCGGCCTCTGATCGAGGCGATCGGCGGCCGGTTCGCCTACGGAATCGGACAGCGGCTGGGCCGGTATCCCGAGATAGCGTCCGTGGCCCGCCCTGGCGTCCGGACCGTGTGGCTGCACGCCTCGTCCGTGGGTGAGGTCCAGGCGGCCATCATTCTGGCCCATGCCCTGCTCGATACCGCAATCGATGTCAGCATCGTGGTCAGTTCGACCACCGAGCAAGGACACCGGCTGGCCAGCAGCAGGCTGCCCGCGGCCACCTGCATCCTGGCGCCGCTCGATCTGCCCCAGGCGGTGCGCCGAGCCCTGCGGGCGGTGCGGCCGGATTGCTACCTGTGTCTTGAAACCGAACTCTGGCCGGTCATGCTCACCGAGGTCAGGCAGGCGGGTATCCCCATGCTGCTGCTCAACGGCCGCATCTCGCAGCGATCCTTCCGCCGCTACCGGCGCATTCGGGGATTCCTGGCTCCGCTGCTGGACGGTTTTCGCCAGGTGGCGGTTATCAGCGAGGCGGACCGCGAGCGGTATGCGGCGCTGGGGGTGCCGGCAGCGCGCATCTGGGTCTGCGGCAATTTGAAGAACGACATGGAGGCAAGGTCGCCGGACCAGGTCCGGGCGGCCAACCGCCGGCGGCTTGGCGTGGATGCCGAGCGGGTTTTTCTCTGCGGCTCGACCCATGAAGGCGAAGAGGAACAACTGCTGGAGGTTTTCCGTGCCCTGGCGGCGCGGGGGCCGGCGGTTTGGGTGATCGCGCCCCGGCATCTCGAGCGGCTTCCCGCGGTGGCAGCCCTGCTCCGTCGGGCCGGGATGGCGTTCGACCTCTTCTCCGCCCTGGCGGCCCAGGGGCGCCGCGCCAACGTCGTCGTAGTCGATACCATGGGCGATCTGGCCGATCTCTACGCCGGCGGCGATTATGTCTTTTGCGGCGGCAGTCTGGTGGACCGGGGCGGGCACAATATCGTCGAGGCGGCCCGTTGGGGGCGGGCGGTCTATTTCGGGCCCCACATGAAGGATTTTCAGGATGCGGCCGACACGCTCGTCCAGGCGGGCGGCGGGTTCCGGGTCGCCGACGCCCGGGAACTGACCGCCCTGCTCCTTGCCCATGTGGACGCCCCGGACGAGTACGCGACGGCCTGCGCCCGTGCCGCCGACATGGCCGCCGGCCAGCGGGGAGCGGTCGCCCGGCAGGCGGCGCTGGTACGCGAAGTCCTGCCGGCCTGCTGACGGGATGCGTCGGTTTTTTCCGTCACTTCATTGGCTGGGACACGAACCATGCTTACTCTAATGACCAGCGCGGTCGTGATGCCGCATGCCACCCGGTGGCCCCGCATGATCGACTCCTTCTGCATTTTCAGGATACCAACACGATGAAAGCATTGATCGGACTTGAAGACGGCACGGTGATGACCGCCCGATCCTTTACCGGACCGGGTGAGGCCGTGGGCGAAATAGTGTTCAACACCAGCATGAGCGGCTATCAGGAGGTGTTGACCGATCCTTCCTATACCGGCCAACTGGTGACCATGACCTATCCCCTGATCGGGAATTACGGCGTCAATCCGGAGGATATGGAATCCTCGGGTGTGCATCCGCGCGCCTTCCTTGTCCGCGAGTACCAGGACCGGCCCAGCAACTACCGGGCCACCGGCACCCTGGCCGACTTCCTCAAGCAGTACGGGGTGCTGGGGGTCGAGTGCCTCGATACCCGCATGCTGACCCGGAAAATCAGGACCACCGGCGCGATGAAGGCCCTGGTCACCACCGAGGACCTCGATCCGCAATCCGTGGTGCGCCGCGCCCGCGAATGGGTGGGCCTGGTCGGCCGCGACATGGTGGCGCGGGTGGCCTGCGCCACGAGCTACCGCTGGGAGAACAACCGGCTGGTGCCGGCGGGCGACTTTCCCGAAGGTGCCGGTTTCAAGGTGATTGCTTTCGATTGCGGCATCAAATACAATCAGTTGCGTCTTCTGACCCGCAAGGGCTGCCGAGTACTGGTGGTGCCGGCCACCACCTCGGCCGAAGAGGTGCTGGCCCTGCGGCCGCACGGCGTCTTTCTTTCCAACGGTCCCGGCGACCCGGCCGGGGTGCGGGGCGTGGTCGGCAACATCCGGAAAATGCTCGGCAAACTGCCGATCTTCGGCATCTGCCTGGGGCATCAGATGCTGGGCCTGGCCTACGGCGGCACCACCTACAAGCTCAAATTCGGTCATCGGGGCGGCAACCAGCCGGTCAAGGACCTGATCACCGGCAAGGTGGAGATCACCTCGCAGAATCACGGCTTCTGCGTCGATCCGACCAGCCTGCCTAAGAGCGTCGAAGTGACCCACATCAATCTGAACGACGGCAGCCTGGAAGGCATGCGCCATCGGGAATGGCCGGTCTTTTCGGTCCAGTACCACCCCGAATACGCGCCCGGTCCCCACGATGCCGAATATCTGTTTGACCGGTTCATGCAACTGATGGAGCAGGCGGGCTGAGCGCCCGGCGAAAAGGAAGAGAGACCATGCCCAAACGGACGGACATTCACAAGATACTCATCATCGGCTCCGGGCCGATCATCATCAGCCAGGCCTGCGAGTTCGACTATTCCGGGGCTCAGGCGGTCAAGGCCCTTAAGGAAGAGGGCTACGAGGTGGTGCTGATCAACTCCAACCCGGCCACCATCATGACCGACCCCGGCCTGGCCGACCGCACCTATATCGAGCCGATCACCCCCGAATGCGTGGCCAAGGTCATTGAGCGTGAGCGGCCCGATGCCCTGTTGCCGACCCTGGGCGGCCAGACCGGGCTCAATACCGCGATTAAGGTTGCGGAAATGGGCGTGCTCGAACAATACAGCGTGGAGTTGCTGGCCGCCGACATCGACGTGATCCGCAAGGCCGAGGGGCGGGAGGAATTCCGCGACGCCATGCGCAAAATCGGCCTCAAGGTGCCGGAGTCGGCCATCGTTCACACTGTCGACGAGGCCATGGCGGCCGGCGAGCGGATCGGCTTTCCGATCATCGTCCGCCCGAGTTTCACCCTGGGCGGCACCGGCGGCGGCGTGGCCTACAACCGGGCCGAACTGAACAAGCTGGCCACCGCCGGCATCGATCTTTCCATGACAAACGAGGTCATGCTCGAACGCTCCCTGCTTGGCTGGAAGGAGTTCGAGCTCGAGGTGATGCGGGATAAGAACGACAACGTGGTCATCATCTGCTCGATCGAGAACGTCGACGCCATGGGCGTGCACACCGGCGACTCGATCACCGTGGCCCCGGCCCAGACCCTGACCGACCGGGAATACCAGGAGATGCGCGATGCCTCCATTGCCATCATCCGGGAGATCGGGGTGGAGACCGGCGGTTCCAATGTCCAGTTCGCGGTCAATCCCGCGGACGGCGAGCTGATGGTCATCGAGATGAACCCCCGGGTGTCGCGTTCCTCGGCGCTGGCCTCCAAGGCCACCGGCTTCCCCATCGCCAAGATCGCCGCCAAGCTGGCGGTGGGCTACACCTTGGACGAGATCAAGAACGACATCACCCGCGAGACCTACGCCTCCTTCGAGCCCACCATCGACTATTGTGTGGTCAAGATTCCGCGCTGGACCTTCGAGAAATTTCCCGAGACCGAGGACATCCTCACCACGGCGATGAAGTCGGTGGGCGAGACCATGGCCATCGGCCGGACCTTCAAGGAGGCCTTCCAGAAGGGAATGCGGTCGCTGGAAGTTGGGCGGATGGGCTTTGGCTTCGATGGCAGAGACGACATGTCGGGCCTGCATCAGGACGATCTCGAACGAGGCCTCAACCGGCCCAATTCCAAGCGGATCAGCCACATCTTCGAGGCACTGCGCCGGGGCATGTCCATTGAGCGCATTTACGAACTGAGTCATATCGACCCGTGGTTTCTGCATAACTTCAAGCAGTTGGTCGACAAGGGCGGGGAGATTCGCGCGCGGGGCTTCGGCGGTCTCGACCCGGACTCTCTCTACGAGGTCAAGCAGTACGGCTTTTCCGATGTCCAACTGGCCAATCTGACCGGGACATCGGAGGACGACATCCGCGACCTGCGCATCGAATTCGGCCTGGAGCCGGCCTACAAGCTGGTGGACACCTGCGCCGCCGAGTTCGAGTCCTACACGCCCTACTACTATTCCACTTACGAGCAGGAGGACGAATCCCGGCGGAGCGACCGCAAGAAGATCATGATCCTCGGCGGCGGCCCCAACCGGATCGGCCAGGGCATCGAGTTCGACTACTGCTGCGTGCACGCCTCCTTCGCCCTGCGCGAGATCGGCATCGAGTCGATCATGGTCAATTCCAATCCGGAAACGGTCTCCACCGACTACGACACCTCGGACAAGCTCTATTTCGAGCCGCTGACCCGCGAGGACGTGCTCAACATCATCGAACGGGAAAAGCCGGACGGGGTCATTGTCCAGTTCGGCGGCCAGACCCCGCTCAACCTGGCGGTGCCCCTGGCCCGGAAGGGCGTGCCCATCATCGGCACCTCGCCGGACGCCATCGACCGCGCCGAGGACCGCAAGCGGTTCCAGCAGTTCCTGCAGAAGCTGGGGCTCAGGCAGCCGGCCAACGGCACCGCCCACACCCTGGACGAGGCCCTGGCGGTAGCCGCCCGGATCGGCTACCCGGTGGTGATGCGGCCCTCCTACGTGCTGGGCGGACGGGACATGCGCATTGTCTACAACGAGCAGGGCATCCGCAACTTCATGGCCATCCCCGGCATGAGCGGGGGTGAGCACCCGGTGCTGCTGGACCAGTTCCTCAAGGACGCCATCGAGGTCGATGTCGATGCGATCTGCGACGGCAGCCTGACCGTGATCGGCGGCATCATGGAGCACATCGAGGAGGCGGGCATCCATTCCGGCGACTCGGCCTGTGTGCTGCCGCCGCACACCCTGTCTGCCGCGATGATTGCCGAAATCACCGCCGCCACCAAGGCCATGGCCGGGGAACTGGGGGTGATCGGGCTGATGAACGTCCAGTTCGCGGTCCAGGGCCAGACCCTGTTCGTGCTGGAGGTCAATCCGCGGGCCTCGCGGACCGTGCCCTTCGTCTCCAAGGCCTCGGGCGTGCCCCTGGCCAAGATCGCCACCAAGGTGATGCTGGGGATGAGCCTGGAAGAACTGGGCTTCACCAGGGAGAAAGTGCTGCATCACTGGGCGGTCAAGGAGGCGGTCTTCCCCTTTGACCGGTTCGCGAACGTCGACACCCTGCTGGGGCCGGAGATGAAGTCCACCGGCGAGGTCATGGGCATCGACGACGACCTGGGGCTGGCGCTGGCCAAGTCGCAGATGGCATCGAATTCGCAGCTGCCGCAGAGCGGCACGGTGTTCGTCAGCGTTCGCCACGGCGACAAGAACGCGGTGGTGCCGGTGGCCAGGAAACTGGAGGAGTTGGGCTATGCCATCCTGGCCACCCAGGGCACGGCCGCCCGCCTGAAGGAGAGCGGCATCGCCTGCTCCGAAGTGAACAAGATTTCGCAGGGGCGGCCCCACATCCTCGACAAGATCCAGGACGGCCAGGTGCAGTGGATCCTCAACACCTCGGCCGGCACCCGCACCACGGAGGATTCCTACATCATCCGCAGGGCGGCGCTCGACTACCACATCCCCTACACCACCACCATCACCGGTGGCCTGGCCATGACCATGGCCATGGAATCGATGCGGCACAAGGATGTGGGTGTGAAGACCATCCAGGAATTCGCAAAGTTCATTGACTGAGAAAAGATCGTTGTTATAGAGTGCATTATTCAATTGACAACAAAGCGATACGCCCAAAGGGCCTCTGCTGTTCCTGTGGGCATGACAACTGAGTGGAGACGTTTTTTTGAATACCTTTTATAAGAATCTCAGTATGTGGCTGGTCATCGGTCTGACGATGATTCTGCTCTTCCAACTGTTCAACAAACCGCAAAGCCAGAGCAATTCGATCACCTACAGCGAGTTCTGGGCCAATGTCGAGAACGGCGCGGTCAACAAGGTCAGCATCCAGGGAACGGAAATCACCGGCATCGACAAGGATGGCCGTCCGTTCAAGACCGTGGCCCCAGACGACACCGGCCTGATCCCCATGCTGCGGGAATCGGATGTCGACATCCAGGTGAAGAAACCCGAGGAAACCCCCTGGTATCTGACCATCTTCATCTCTTGGTTCCCGATGCTGCTCCTGATCGGGGTGTGGATTTTCTTCATGCGCCAGATGCAGATGGGCGGCAAGGGCGGGGCCTTGTCCTTTGGCAAGACCAGGGCCAAGTTGCAGGCCGAGGGCGAGGTCAAGGTCACCTTCAAGGATGTGGCCGGGATCGACGAGGCCAAGGCGGAGCTGGAAGAGATCATCGATTTTCTCCGCGATCCGCAGAAATTCACCAAGCTGGGCGGCCGCATCCCCAAGGGCGTGCTCCTGGCCGGCTCGCCCGGCACGGGCAAGACCTTGCTGGCCCGGGCCATCGCCGGCGAGGCCGGGGTGCCGTTCTTTACTATCTCCGGCTCCGATTTCGTAGAGATGTTCGTCGGCGTGGGCGCCTCGCGGGTGCGCGACCTGTTCAGCCAGGGCAAGAAGAACGCCCCCTGCATCATCTTCATCGACGAGATCGACGCGGTCGGCCGGCATCGCGGCGCCGGGCTGGGCGGCGGTCACGACGAGCGCGAGCAGACCTTGAACCAGTTGCTGGTGGAGATGGACGGCTTCGAGGGCAACGACGGCGTCATCATCATCGCCGCCACCAACCGGCCCGACGTCCTCGACCCGGCCCTGCTGCGGCCCGGCCGGTTCGACCGCCAGGTGGTGGTGCCCGTACCCGACGTCAAGGGGCGGGAGATGATTCTCGATATCTACGGCAAGAAGACCAAACTGGCCACCGATGTCGACATGGCGGTGATCGCCCGCGGCACCCCCGGATTCTCGGGGGCGGATCTGGAAAACCTGGTCAACGAGGCCGCCCTGATGGCCGCCCGGGAGAACAAGGACGAGGTCGACGCCGCCATGCTGGAGCGGGCCAAAGACAAGGTGATGATGGGCGCGGAGCGCAAATCCATGATCATCAGCCCCAGGGAAAAGGAGATCACCGCCTATCACGAGGCCGGCCACGCCCTGGTGGCGCGGCTTCTGCCCGGCACCGACCCGATTCACAAGGTGACGATCATCCCCCGCGGCCGGGCTCTCGGCCTGACCATGCAGCTGCCCATGGACGAGAAATACACCCATGCCCGCGGCTATCTGCTCAACTCGATAGCCATTCTCTTCGGCGGCCGGGTGGCGGAAAAGCTGGTCTTCAACGAGATCACCACCGGCGCCGGCAACGACATCGAACGGGCCAGCGAACTGGCGCGCAAGATGGTCTGCGAGTGGGGCATGAGCGACGAACTCGGACCGCTCGCCTACGGCAAGAAGGAGGAGCACATCTTCCTCGGCCGCGAGATCGCCCAGCACCGCGACTACAGCGAGCTGACCGCGCAGAAGATCGATGATGCGGTCAAGCAGATCATCGTCGAGGCCAACGACAAGGTCACCCGGCTGCTTCAGGAGAACATGGACATTCTCAAGGCCATCGCCGACGAGTTGCTGGAGCGGGAGACCATCATGCTTGAGGACATGGACCGGATCATCGCGAATCTCCGGGGCGAGCCGGCCGGCGAGCAGGCAGAGGAGGCGACGACAACCGCCGCAGCCTGAGCAAGGGCAACGAAGAACCACCCGAGGTGGGACGTCTGGAAGATGGCGCCCACCTTTTTTGTTTGTTGGGAGGACCGCATGCAACAACGCATCACCCTCATGGGCATTCTCAACGTCACCCCCGACTCCTTTTCCGACGGGGGCCGCTGGCTGAGCGAGTCGGCGCTGGAGACCCGGATCGAGCAGTTGCTCGCCGAAGGGGCGGACATCATCGATGTCGGCGGCGAATCCACCCGGCCCTTTGCCGAGCCGGTGGGCGTTGCGGAGGAACTGCGCCGGGTGATTCCGGCCATTCGGAAGATACGGCAGCGCAGCAAGATCCCCATCTCCGTCGACACCACCAAGGCGGCCGTGGCCGGGGAAGCCATCGCGGCCGGGGCCACCATGATCAACGACATCTCCGCCCTGCGCCACGATCCGGCCATGATCGAAGTGGCCCGGTCGTTCGCCGGCCCGGTGATCATCATGCACATGCAGGGTACACCCGGCGACATGCAGGTCGTCCCCCGCTACGGGGATGTTGTCGCGGAAATAAACGCCTTTTTTACGGAGCGGATCGACTGGCTGGAGCAAAACGGTGTCGACCGGTCACGCATCATCGTCGATCCCGGCATCGGCTTCGGCAAGACCATGGAACACAATCTCGCCATTCTCCGCAACATCGCGGCCTTCAGACGCCATGGCTGCCCGGTACTGATCGGCCATTCGCGCAAATCCTTTCTGGGGCAGCTCCTTGGCGTTCCCACGGAGGAACGGGACTGGCCGACCGCCATGGTTTCCGCCTGTTGCGCCAGACAGGGAGCGGATATCCTACGGGTGCACGATGTCAGGAACACCGGTTACGCCGTGCGGCTGGCCCAGATCCTGGATTGTGGCGGGATGGCGGCCTCCTGCGTGGGATAGCCTCATTTTTCTTGACAATACAAGGTGATTTGCTCTAAATTTTCGCGCTCTTGCCTGACGGCCCGGTTTGTATTGCCGGCTTTTTTCCCGGCGTGCACCCGGAATTGTGGGCCATGGCGATGCGCCATGGCGATCGCCGAAGGATGCCATGCCGGCAGGGCGGGGATACGTGAAACAGAGTGATTTTTCCTGAATTGACCACCACCACGAGGGTACCAACATGAAGCAGTTCAGAATCAGAACGATCAACGCCATTGCCAAAGAAGGATTGGCGCTGTTCAGCGACCGGTTCGCCGTCAGCCCCGAGGAGGGCAATCCGGAAGGCATTGTCGTGCGTAGCTCCAAGGTCGATCTTTCTTCCTATCCCGAGCTGCTGGCGGTGGCCCGGGCCGGTGCCGGCGTCAACAACATCCCGGTGGACGAGGCCACGGAAAAAGGCATCTGCGTGTTCAACACCCCCGGTGCCAACGCCAATGCGGTGGTGGAATTGGTGTACACCTCGCTGGGCATCTGGCTGCGCAATGTTGACAGGAGCATCGAGTTCTGTCAGGGACTGACCGGGATGACCGACGAGGAGATCAACCGCGAGGTGGAGGCCCGGAAAAAGAAATTCAAGGGCGAGGAGATGGCCGGCAAAACCATGGCAGTCATCGGCCTGGGCAAGATCGGTGTGGGCGTGGCCAATGCCGGCCTGCATCACGGCATGAAGGTGTTGGGCTTCGACCCCTTTCCGGCCATGGATAACATTCACAACCTCGATCCCCGGGTCACCCTGGCCCGCTCCCGCAAGGAGGCCCTGGCCGACGCCGACTTCATTTCCGTCCATATCCCGCTCAACAAGAATACTCGGGGCTATGTCACCTACAAGGATTTCCTCGAATTCGTCAAGGAAGGCACGGTGCTGATCAACTACGCCCGCGGCCCGGTGGTGGATGAGAACGCCGTCCTGGCGGTCCTGGAAAACGGGAAGCTCCGCGGCCACATCTCCGATTTTCCCTCGGTGAAGTTCATGGGGCACGAGAAGATTCTGCTCACGCCACACCTGGGCGCATCCACCGCCGAATCCGAAGAAAACTGTGCCACCATGGCGGTTCGCGAGTTGAAGCACTATCTCGAGTTCGGCAACATCGTCCACAGTGTCAACTTTCCCAACATCGAGACCATTCCCACCGTGGACGTGCATACCCGCTTGACCGTGATCAACCGCGACCAACCCGGCATGATCGGCTTGATCAGCAATATCCTGGGCGCCGAGCACATCAACATCATGAACTACACCAATAAAAGCAACGGTACCGTGGGCTACAACATCATCGACTGTTCCGGGCCAGTGCCGGCAGAGGTGCAGCAGCAGATCGCGCAGCAGGAGGGGGTGCTGCGTGTCCGGGTGATTCCCTTGGAGATCCGGGGACGGTGATGACGGATTGAGTAAAAACTATCCACTTCGATCGAAGAAATCGAAAAAAACGTTTAAAAAAGTGGATTACCTAATACCCTGTTTAAATTGCATGTTCTTGCCTGTAACAGTGTTTTTCCGGGAGCGGGTTTAAAATATTTTACTTTTTCCTCCGTGTACAAGCCTCGTTGTGGGTCTGGTTTCGTGCCTATTCTATTGAAATTGTTATAATATTGAGAATTGAGTCGGTGCTGGAAAAAACGGCACGAAGAATGCTTGAAGAAAAGTAATTCTTCATCTCTTCTCTCCTTTTCCGGCTTGATTCCCTGTGGGTCAAGCCGGTTTTTTTTGAGCTTATGCCAGCGGACAGCGCCAGCGTTTTCCTGACGGCCCTTCCTGGGTATGATGAAGAGCACCTTCTGGATGCGGCTGTCGACGGGCTGCTGGCCGCGCTGCCCGGTCGTTCCACCTTGCGCACGGCAAGGGTACTGCTCAAACCCAACCTGATCGCCGCCAGAAACGGGCAACTGGCCTGCACCGATCACCGGCTGATCGTTGCTGTGGCGCGGTGGTTTCAGGCGCAAGGTGCCCGGGTGGCGGTCGGCGATTCCCCTTCCTTCGGTTCGGCCCGCGCTGTGCTTGCTGCCATCGACGCCCTGCCGGCCCTGCAACGGCTCGGCGTGCCGGTTCTCGAATTCAGGCGCAGTAGGGAGGTCGTGTTGCCTCGCGGCCACACAGCGGCCATGGCGGCCGCCGCCCTGGACTGCGATCTGCTCGTCAACCTGCCCAAGGTCAAGGCCCATTCCCAGATGCGGGTGACTTTGTCGGTCAAAAACCTGTTCGGTTGTCTTGCGGGGTTTCACAAGCCTTGGTGGCACATGGCTCACGGCGGGAGCAATGGCTGCTTCTCCGACCTGCTGATCGATCTGCTGGCCGTGTTGCCCACCGGTTACACCCTGGCGGACGGTGTGGTCGCCATGCACCGGACCGGCCCCATCCACGGCGAGCCGTATCCCCTGGGCATGCTTGCCGGCGGGAGCAATCCGGTGGCCGTCGATACGGCCCTGCTCACCGTCCTGGGCATCGAGCCGCACCAGTGCCCCCTGTGGTGTGCCGCCCGGCGGGCCGGCCTCGGCGGGACAACAATGGCGGAACTCGACTTTCCCCTGATGCACCCGGCCAGCCTGGCGGTCCGCGATTTTGCGGTGCCCGAGGCATTGGGGCCGGTTCGGTTCAATCTCTTCCGATTTGTCAAAAATTCCATCAGGCGGGCGCTGCTTCGTGCTGGCGAGGAAGGTGAAGCACGATGCGGGGCCGCAAGGAGGCACTATGATTGATCTGCACGGCAAGGTGGCGCTGGTGACCGGCGGCTCGCGCGGGATCGGCAGGGCGGTGGCGCGACGGCTGGCCGGCCAGGGCGCCGAGGTGATCGTCAACTATGTCCGCCACCGGACCAATGCCGGCGAGGTGGTCGCCGAAATAGAGGGACAGGGAGGGCGCTGCCTGGCGCTTCGCGCCAACCTGGCCGACGAGGAAAGCGTGGCGGCCCTGTTCGACCAGGTGCGCGACCGTTATTCCCGGCTGGACATCGTGGTGTCGAACGCCGCCTCGGGGGTGCTCCAGCCGGTCACGGCCCTGAAGAGCCGGCACTGGGACTGGGCGGTCAATGTCAATGCCCGCGCCCTGCTGCTCATTGCCCAGCAGGCGCTGCCCATGATGGGGCGGGGCGGGCGGATCATCGCCATTTCGTCGATCGGGGCGGTGCGCGCCATCCCCAACTATACGGTGGTGGGCGCCTCCAAGGGGGCGCTGGAATCGCTGGTCCGGCATCTGGCCGTGGAGCTGGGGCCGCAGGGCATCACCGTCAATACGGTCAGCGCCGGGGTGGTGGAGACCGACGCCCTGAAAAAATTTCCCAACCGGGAGGAGATCCTGGCCGCCGCCACGGCGAAAACGCCCCTCGGACGCCTGACCACACCCGAGGACGTCGCCGATGTCGCCCTTTTTCTGTGCAGCAATCTGGCGGCCATGATCCATGGGCAGACCGTAGTGGTCGACGGCGGCTACGCCATCTGCGGCTGAAATTTTTTTGCCGCCAATAAATTGCCCCTTGCAGCATACCATCCGAAAACAGTGGACCTGGGCATGCTGGCGAAACGGTCAACACGGCGCTCGGCCGTTTGCATTGAATTTTCCGTATCAGTTGAGTATAGTTTTTTGCTTTTCATGTCGTCGCACTAGCGGAGCATGCGGACGGCAACTGACCGGCGCGACCGAGGCTGCCTGGAGGCGGTCTTTTGCGCCCTGAACGGCAGGGCGCCCTTTTTTCCCCTTTTTCAACGTTCTCATCCCGAGCGGGAGACACTTTCATGGCTCAACATCTCTTTACCTCAGAATCGGTTTCCGAAGGGCATCCGGACAAGGTTGCCGACCAGATTTCCGACGCCATCCTTGACGCCATCCTCACCCAGGACAAACACGCCCGGGTCGCCTGCGAGAGCCTGGTCACCACCGGCATGGCCCTGATCGCCGGCGAGATCACCACCACCGCCTGGGTCGACATGCCCCAGATCGTCCGCGATACCATCCGCGAGATCGGCTACAATTCCTCGGACATGGGGTTTGATTGGCGGTCGTGCGCGGTCCTGACCACCATCGACAAGCAGTCGCCCGACATCGCCCAGGGGGTCAACGAGGGCACGGGGCTCGACCTCGACCAGGGCGCCGGCGACCAGGGGCTGATGTTTGGCTACGCCTGCGACGAAACCAGCGTGCTGATGCCCATGCCCATCACCTACGCCCACGCCCTGACCAAACGGCAGGCCGAGGTGCGCAAGGCCGGTATCCTGCCCTGGCTGCGGCCCGATGCCAAGAGCCAGGTGACCATCGAGTACGTGGACAACGTGCCCCGTCGGGTCGAGGCGGTGGTGCTTTCCACCCAGCACAGCCCGGACGTCAGCTATGCCGACCTCAAGGCAGGGGTGATGGAGGAGATCATCAAGCCGGTGCTGCCGGCGGGCATGATCGACGCCAACACCAAGTACTTCATCAATCCCACCGGCCGATTTGTCATCGGCGGACCGGTCGGCGACTGCGGCGTCACCGGCCGCAAGATCATCGTCGATTCCTACGGCGGCCGCGGCTCGCACGGCGGCGGCGCCTTCTCCGGCAAGGACCCTTCCAAGGTCGACCGCTCCTCCTCCTACATGGGCCGCTATGTGGCCAAGAACATCGTGGCCGCCGGACTGGCCACCGAGGTCGAGGTGCAGGTCGCCTACGCCATCGGCATTTCCAAACCGGTATCGATCAACGTCAAGACCTTCGGAACCGGCAAAATTTCCGAGGAGCGGCTGGTGGAGATAGTCGGCCGGGTTTTCGATCTCCGGCCCAAGGCGATCATTCAGCAGTTGGACCTGCTGCGGCCGATCTATCACAAGACCGCGGCCTACGGCCATTTCGGGCGTGAGTTGCCCGAGTTCACCTGGGAGCGGACCGACAAGATCGAGGCCCTGCTCGCAGCGGCCGGGATGTGATTGTTTGTTTGAATTAAAAACCGTTCCCTCTTTCCGAGGGAGCGCAGGAGAAACCATGACTGATTATAAAGTAGCCGATATGGGTCTGGCCGAATGGGGCCGGAAGGAAGTCGCCATCGCCGAGACCGAGATGCCCGGCCTGATGGCCCTGCGCGAGGAGTTCGGCAAGAGCAGGCCCCTGGCCGGCGCCCGCATCGCCGGTTGCCTGCACATGACCATTCAGACGGCGGTGTTGATGGAAACCCTGGTCCATCTGGGGGCAGAGTTGCGCTGGTCCTCGTGCAACATCTTCTCCACCCAGGACCACGCCGCCGCCGCCATGGCCGCCGCCGGTATTCCCACCTTCGCCTGGAAGGGCGAGACCGAGGAGGAATTCTGGTGGTGCATCGAGCAGACCATCTTCGGGCCGGACAACTGGCGGCCCAACATGATCCTCGACGACGGCGGCGACCTGACCCAGGTGATGCACGACAAGCATCCGGAACTGATGGCCGATATCCGCGGCATCTCCGAGGAGACCACCACCGGCGTGCACCGGCTCTACGAGATGACCAGGCAGGGCAAGCTGCTGGCCCCGGCCTTCAACGTCAACGATTCGGTGACCAAGTCCAAGTTCGACAATCTCTACGGCTGCCGGGAGTCGCTGATCGACGGCATCAAGCGGGCCACCGACGTGATGATCGCCGGCAAGATCGCGGTGGTCGTCGGCTACGGCGATGTCGGCAAGGGCTGCGCCCAGGCCCTGCGCGGCATGGGCGCGACGGTGCTCGTCACCGAGATCGATCCCATCTGCGCCCTGCAGGCCGCCATGGAGGGCTACCGGGTGGTGACCATGGACGAGGCCGCGCCCAGGGGCAACATCTTCGTCACCTGCACCGGCAATTTGCGGGTGATCACCAGGGCGCACATGGAGGCCATGCCGGATCAGGCCATTGTCTGCAATATCGGCCATTTCGACTCGGAGATCGATATCGCGGGCATCCGCAATCTGCCCTGGGAAAACATCAAGCCCCAGGTCGATCACGTCATTTTTCCGGACGGTAAGCGGCTGATCGTCCTGGCCGAGGGCCGCCTGGTCAACCTGGGCTGCGCCACCGGCCATCCCAGTTTCGTCATGAGCAATTCCTTCACCAATCAGGTGCTGGCCCAGATCGAGTTGTGGACCAACGGCCGGGCCTACGAAAACAAGGTCTACTTCCTGCCGAAAAAGCTCGACGAGAAGGTGGCCCGGCTCCATCTGGCCAAGATCGGGGTGCAGTTGACCTCGCTCACCCAAGAGCAGGCCGACTATATCGGCGTGGACGTCAACGGCCCGTTCAAGCCGGAGCATTACCGGTATTAGTGTTTTTCGAGGCGATGCGCACGTTCCGGGCAGGGTGAGGATTCACCCTGCCCTTTTTTGTGGGGGAGAGACGATGATGGACAGAGGGGCAATGACGGTGATCGGCGGCGGGCTGGCCGGGTGCGAGGCGGCCTGGCAGGCGGCGCAGCGGGGCGTGCGCGTGATCCTCTGCGAGATGAAGCCGCTGCGCTTCAGCCCGGCCCACGAGATGGTGCAGTTGGGAGAGTTGGTCTGCTCCAATTCGCTCCGCTCCAATGCCGTCGACTCCGCCGCCGGATTGCTGAAGGAGGAGATGCGGCTGCTGGATTCGCTGGTGATGCGCATTGCCGATCAGACCGCCGTGCCCGCCGGCAGTGCCTTGGCCGTGGACCGGCACCGGTTCGCCGCCCGGCTGACCGAGGCGATCGAATCGCATCCCCTGATCACGGTGCGGCGGGAGGAGGTCGGCCGCATTCCCGAGATGGCGGCCGGGCCGGTGGTCCTGGCGGCGGGACCGCTGCTCGCCGGTCCGCTGGCCGACCATCTGCGAGAATTGACCGGGGATGCACATCTCGCCTTTTACGACGCCATCGCCCCGATTGTCGACGCCGACAGCCTCGACCTGAAGGTGATCTACCGCAAATCCCGTTGGGACGAGGAGGGGCCAGGCGACTACCTCAACTGTCCCATGGACCGGGAACAGTACGCCCAGTTCGTGGAAGCGCTGGGCGCGGCTCAGACCGTGCCCCTGCATGCCTTCGAAAACCCAAAATATTTCGAGGGCTGCCTGCCCATCGAGGTGATGTGCGCCCGGGGGGCGGACACCCTCCGGTTCGGCCCGATGAAGCCGGTCGGCCTGGCCCATCCGGTCACCGGCGCGCTGCCGCATGCCGTGGTCCAGTTGCGGGCGGAAAACCGCGAGGGCACGGCCTACAATCTGGTGGGCTTCCAGACCAAGCTGACCTATCCCGAACAGTTGCGTATCTTCCGCACCATCCCCGGCCTGGAGCAGGCGGTTTTCCTCCGGCTGGGCTCCATCCACCGCAACACCTTCGTCTGCGCGCCGCGGGTGCTCGACGCCACCCTGCAGGTGCGCCAGTTGCCCGGCCTGTTTATCGCCGGGCAACTGTCCGGGGTCGAGGGCTACATCGAATCGGCGGCCATGGGGCTCTTGGCCGGCGGCAACGCCGCTCGTCTCGTCCTTGGCCGGGAACCGATCATCCCGCCCGCCGCTACGGCCCACGGTGCCCTGATCGGCCATCTCACCAACTCCGATCCCACCCACTTCCAACCGTCCAACGTCAACTTCGGCCTGTTTCCGCCGCTCATCGGACGAAAAATTCCCAAAAAAATGCGGGGCCGCATCCGGGCCGAGCAGGCCCTGGAACTGATCCGGCAATGGCGGCAGCGGTTTTTCGGGCAGGACTACTCTTCTTCCACAAATCCCCAATAGGGATAATCAAGCCGGTAGGAGGCGATCCGGCCCGGACTCTGCTCGCGGCTGGCCACCAGCCAGAGGTCGTTGCGGCGTTGTGCCGGCGGCGCGTCGGCAAAGGGATCCCACTGGGGCAGGAACACCATGGCGTTGTCGGCGGAATAGCCGATGTCGCCCGAGCCCTTGAACGAGCCGAGATGGGGCTGGCGGTCGAACTGGCCGTCGGGGTTCCGCGCCAGTTCGGAGATGACGAGAAAGGCGGCGCCCAGTTCGTCGCGGATCGCCTCCAGTTGGCGCAGCCAGCCGTCGATGCCGCTGCGCTTCTGGCTGATGTCCTTGAAGGGCAGTTTGTGCAGGCTGTCGATGACCACCACAGTGTAGTCACTGTTGGTCTCGTGGCGGAGAAAATCGATGTGGCGCCGCATGGTTTCCGGCGAGAGCGTGCGGTCGTTGACCACCCGCAGCCAGGTGAGCAGGGTACGCAGCGTGTGCTCGGCCTGGACCAGCCGTTGCCGTTCGCCCGCGGGCAGGGCGGCATCCCTGATCCGGTCGATGGCGAGCCGGCCGAGCCGGCTGAGAATGCGGAGATAGATTTTCTGCCGGCCGTTTTCGAAGTCGTAGTAGAGGACCGGAATCTTCCGCAGGGCCATGTCCGAGGCGATCTGGATGAACAGGGCCGACTTGCCCGCCTTGGGCGTGCCGCCCATGATGTTGATGCCGTGGATGCCGGCCAGAGCCCGGTCCATGCGGGCGAAGCCGCCGGTCAGGTTGGCATAGGCCGTGCCGGACTCCTGGAGCAGGAGCTCGCGGAAGGTCTGAAACTCGCCGGCCGGGCTGGCAAAGGGCGAGAAGGCCCGCGCCTGTTGGAGCAGAGCAAAGACCTGCCGCTGAAACTGGGGGCCGCTCGCTATAGCCAACTGGGCAATGGAGCTGTTGCGGGCGGCCTGGTCCGGCCATCGGACGAGCCGCACCTTGTATCCGGTTCGGGTGGCGAAATTTTTGGCCATGGCCTCGGATTCGGCGGTGTGGTTGACCCAGAGGAAGATGGTCCGGATCCAGTGCAGCCGCCGGGGATCGAGATGGTCGAGGTCCGCAGCCGTGGGCACGGCGATCCCCGGCAGCCCCAGTTGCTTCAGCGGCAGCAGGTTATGTTCGCCTTCCACCAGAAAAAGGGTGCCGTTTTCGCAGTGCTCGATCTCCGGGGCATTGAACAGACGGAAGCGCTCGGCGGCAAACCGCTCGTCTCCGTGCCAGAAAAAATCTTCGGGCCGCTCCGGATGGACGCAGCGGGCCGCATAGCAGTTGCCATCGGCCTGGATGTAGGGATAGACCAAGTAGCGGCCGTTGTAGCCGACCCGCAACTCGGTCAAGACTTCGGGGGTTATCGCTGCCCTCTGGAGGCAATCGAGCGGCTCGCCGATCAGTTTGTCAGTGAATCCGGCCAGTTCATGGTTGATGTTTGCGGCCGGATAGTCGACTTCGCGGCCGAAATAGTCACGATCCGGATCGTATCCCGGCACCTCGGCCGGACTGATGGCGCCGGTTCGGGCGAAATGCAGGGGAAAGCCGCCGGGAACGCAACGGTTGCGGCAGCGGAAGTAGCCGTGGAAAAAACTTTCCGGATTGAGGTGGACGGTCAATGTCCCGGCCTGCTGTTTACCCTGGCCGAGACAGAAAGGGCAGGGCGCCTGTAACATGCCGTTCTGCAGGTGGGCTCCGGGAAGCTGGCGGAGATAGAATTCGGTGACGGCATCGGTCATGGCGACGGTCGAAGGCGAAGGCGGTCGAAGGGGCGGAGCGTCAGCCCAGGATGGTGTGCAACCCCTGCTGGTCCAGGGGATGGTCGAATTTGAGGTGCACGGAAAAAACCTTGCCCAGGACGTGGAACGGATGGACCCCGATCACCGTGCCCTTGAGGGTCAAGAACCGCTCCTTGCCGCCGACCGGCAGCTGGGTCTGCATCCGTCGGCCCAACAGCAGACGGGCGCTTTCCCGCCGGGAAAGGCTGACCAGGAAGGCCAGGCCACCCTGGGAGATATCGGCGGTTTCCGCGCGGAATCCGCGGCCGATCGGGGTGTTGCGATTGTCGACCGGATGCACCCGGATCGTGCGCGCCACGGTGAACCGCTGATCGTAGCGCCGTTCCAGCTTTTTCTTTTCAAGTATGGCGCTGATGGTATTGGCGGAAAGAAAATAGGCGTGCAGCCTGGCCCGCAATTCGGGCAACTGTTCCTGAAAGGCATCGAGCGCCGCTTGCTGAAGGACATGAATGCGCGCCGGCGTCAGCGAGGTCAGGGTGACGGTCCAGAAGGAGGGCGAGAAGAAATTGTCGCCGGCAATCTGGCCGCGGTTCAGGGTGGTGATGAACAACTCGCGGCCGTTGACCCGATGGGAGACCTTGACGCTGCCCTGGGCGATGAAGAAAAGGGTATCGTTCCTGTCCCCTTGGTTGACGATGGTTTCTTCCGGCCGGAATCTGCGTTCGTGCAAGGCGCGATATATGGCCTGAAATTCCCGGGTACCGAGCCGGTCGGCCAGGTCGGCCCAGATGGCGAGATCCTCCTTGCTGATTGCCTCCATTCTTTCCCCTTCGTTGCTTTCACCTGAACAAATGATCTCACCCACTGTTCGACAGTCGATTTCGTCGATGCGATTTTTGAGTCGTTCCACTGTGTTGAATACCGCTTCCCTGGCCTCGGCTGGATAGAATCTGCACGGAACCGCCTGTTCGTTCCCACGGATGGCGCCAGACCGCTCATGCACCTCGGAGAGAAGGTCGCTTTGCTGCGGCCGGCGGTGTGAGGGAAGAAGGCATGACGTCTCCGTCGTTACCGTGCGCCGGCGGGGCAGGCCAGACGGTTGTTCCGGATGCGCATCATGGGCGAAAGTCGTGAACGGAAAAGGGAACGGCAGGTCTTGGACGGTGGTAAAAGAGCGCGGCCAGGACGAAGCGGCTCAAAAAACGGTAGCATACTCCCCTGACCGAAGTCAAGGGCGGGCGTCCGTCCGCCGTCACGGAACCATCGAGGAGAAAAGGGCGAATGCCGTCATCCGATCCGCAGCAGGGCATGTTCCAGGAGGGTGCGGACAACGGCATGGACCGGCAGGCCCACCACGTTGCTGCACGATCCGGAGATGGAGCGCACCAGAAAGCTGCCGATCCCCTGGATGCCGTAGGCGCCGGCCTTGTCCATGGGCTCGCCGGAATCGACGTAGGCCCGGAGGACCGGTTCGGCGAAGGTGCCGAAGGTGACCTGCGTGGTGACGGTATCAATCTCGGTGATGTTCCGATTGACGGCCACAATGGCAAAGCCCGTGGTGACCTGATGGGTGCGGCCCTGCAGCGCGGTAAGCATGGCCAGGGCCTGTTTGCGGTTTTCGGGTTTGCCGAAAATACGGTCGTCGAGGGCGACCACCGTGTCGGCGCCGATGACGCAGGCCTCGGGATGGGCAGCGGCGACCGTCTTGGCCTTGGTTGCCGCCATCCGCCGGGCGAAATCCTGGGGCGATTCATCCGGCATGCAGGTTTCGTCGATGGCGGCCGGCACGATGCTGAAGTCCAGACCGAGCCGGCTGAGATAGGTACGCCGCCGGGGCGAGGCCGAGGCGAGGATGAGCGGACAGCAGGCGGTGAACATGGCGATTATCGGCAAAAAATGGGGACAGCGTAATGGATGCGCTCGAGAAAGAGGCCGCAGGCCGGAGCGGTGGGGCCGGCGGCGGTACGATCCTGGGCGGCGAGCACCGCGGTCAGTTCTGCCGCCGGCCGCTTGCCTTGGCCGATCTCGATCAGCGTGCCGGCCAGGATACGGACCATCTGGCGGAGAAAGCCGTCTCCAGTGAAGCGAAGCGACCAGTGTTCAGCGCACCCCAGCACCGGCACGCAACTGGCCCTGGTGAGGGTACGGATGGCGCCGCGGCCGCAGGTTGCCTCCTTGTCCCGTGAGCCTGAACGCTCGAAGCTGGAAAAGTCGTGGGTGCCGATCAGGACGGCCAAGGCTGGCTGCAACCGTGCCAGAACAAAGGGGCCGGGGCAATGCGCCTGGTAGAGCCGGCTGCCGGGCAGCTGCACCGGACCGGTGCAGAAATCGTAGCGGTAGGTCTTGCCCAGGGCACTGAACCGGCTGTGAAAGTCCGGCGGGGCCTCTTCCGCCCCGAGAATGCGGATGTCCTTCGGTAGCAGGGCGTTGAGCCCTTTGGAAAAGGCCACCAGCGGGATGGCGGCCTCGGTGTGGAAATGGGCCACCATGCCCAGGGCATGCACGCCGGCATCGGTTCGGCCCGCCCCGTGCAGAGTGACCGGCTGCCGGCAGAGGCTGGTCAGACGGATTTCCAGTTCTTCCTGGATGGTCGGCTCGCCCTGCCGCTGCCGCTGCCAGCCGCGGTAGCCGCTGCCGTCGTAGGCGATCAGCAGTCGGATCGTGCGGCGCATCAGGGGAAGAACGGGGCTCCCAGCAGTCCCGCGGTCTCGGGGAACCCGCACATCAGATTCATGTTCTGGACCGCCTGGCCCGAGGCACCCTTGACGATGTTGTCGATGGCCGACATGACGATCAGCCGGCCGGTGCGTGCATCCCGGGCAGAGGACAGATCGCAGCAGTTGGAGCCGCGCACGTGCTGGGTGGCCGGCACAGTGCCGGCCGGCAGCACGCGCACAAAGGGCTCGTTGCCGTAGGTCTGTTCGTACAGGGCCTGCAGATCGGCAGTCCTGCCCGCCTCGGTGAGCGTGGCGTAGATTGTGCTCAGAATGCCCCGGGAAATCGGCAGCAGGTGGGGGGTGAAGGAAACGGTCACCGGCGTGCCGGCGGCAAGGGACAGCTCTTGCTCGATTTCCGGAATATGCCGGTGCGCGCCGCCCACCTTGTATGGCCTGAAGCCGTCGGTCACCTCGCAGAACAGCGTGCCCACGCTGGCGGCGCGGCCCGCGCCCGAGGTGCCGGACTTGGAATCGATGATCAGGGTGGCCGGATCAATCAGGCCGGCGCGCAGCAGCGGCGTCACCGCCAGGATGACCGAGGTCGGGTAGCAGCCGGGGTTGGCGGTCAGCCGGGCGGTCCTGACCTGCGCGCGGTACAGTTCGGGCAGGCCGTAGACCGCCTCGCCGAGCAGGTGCGGACTGGTGTGCTCCTGATACCAGGCCTCGTACACCGCCGCGTCCCGGATGCGGAAATCGGCGCTCAAATCGACCACTTTTTTGCCGGCATCCAGCAGCCTGGGGACGATGTCCATGGCGGTCTTGTGCGGCACGGCGGTGAAAAAGAAGTCGGCCCGGTCGACTAGTTCCTCCGCCGACAGGTTCTCGCAGAGGAGATCCACTCGTTTGCGCAGGTTGGGGAACACTTCGGCCAGCGGCTTGCCCGCATACTGCCGGGAGGTGGCGACGGTGAGACGGATATCCGGATGACCGGCCAGAAGCCGGGCCAATTCAACTCCGGTATAACCGGAGGCGCCAACAATGCCGACTCGCATCATGATCGGTTTTCCTCGCTCTGGATGAGATTGAAGGGGAAGATGGACGGATTGTTAAAAAAAAAGGGAATAACGAAGCCTCGTTATTCCCTGGATGCGCAGTGATACAGGAAGAAAATCGTCGCGACAGCTCCGTTGCCGGGCAATTAACGCTTGGAGAACTGGAAGCGGGCGCGAGCGCCACGCTGGCCGTATTTTTTCCGCTCCTTGGCGCGCTGGTCGCGGGTCAGCAGACCGGCCCGCTTCAACGGCAGGCGCATCTCCGGATCCAACTCCTGCAGCGCCCGGGCGATGCCGTGCACCAGCGCATCCACCTGGGCCGCCTTGCCGCCGCCCTTGACTGTGGCCAGGACGTCATACCGGTCGACGGTTTCGGTCACGGCAAAGGGTTTGGCCACCTTGGGCTCGAAGAAGATGTTGCCGAAATACTCGCGCATCTCCATTTTGTTGATGGCAACTTTGCCGCTGCCAGGGGTGATCCAGACTCTGGCGATTGCTGTTTTCCGTCTGCCGGTCGCGTATGTCTGCTCGGGGGCCATAGTTCAGTGCTCCGTTAATCAAATCTCGAGAAGTTCAGGCTGCTGGGCCTGATGGGGATGATCCTTGCCGGCGTATACTTTCAGTTTTTTCAACTGAGCACGACCGAGCTTGTTCTTGGGCAGCATGCCCCGGACCGCCATCCGGATCAGCTCTTCCGGTTTCTTGGCCAGGACTTCGCGGGCCGTCTCGGTTTTGATGCCGCCGGGATAGCCGGAATGATGATGATAGACCTTGTCGTCCCACTTGTTGCCGGTGAGATGAATCTTGTCCGCATTGACCACGATGACAAAGTCGCCGTTGTCCTGGAAGTTGCAGAAGGTCGGCTTGTGTTTGCCGCGCAGGCGATGGGCAATCTCGGCAGCTATGCGTCCGAGCACCTTGCCGTCGGCATCGGCCACATACCATTTGCGCTCAATTTCATTTACCGGCGTGTAGAAGGTCTTCATGCGCTGCGCCTCACCACTTGAAAAAAAAAGGCTCGAACAGAGGTCCGAACCTGGGGAGTCTCTTGTGGAGCGGGAAACGAGATTCGAACTCGCGACTTCAACCTTGGCAAGGTTGCACTCTACCACTGAGTTATTCCCGCCCGTTATTCTTCATAACAGCGGCCGAACTTACCAAGTTTTCCGGGACCGTGTCAATAAAAAATTAAACCGGCAAACAAAAACCGGTTCGGGCGCGGAGAAAAACCGCAGCCGCGGGGCGGAGAACTGTTGCCAATCCTGCAAAAGAGGAATAGTATGCCGGTTAACTTGCTTATTATTCTGGGATTCTTCGCGGGGCGGTGCGAAGAATCCCGGCTGCCCGCATCGTCGGGTCTGGGATTCGCGGGCCGCAGCTTAAGCAAACCGGACCGGCAGACCAATCGAAGACGGCCGCAGGCCGATGAGGAACGAAACCATGACAGCACCCACCAGCCGGGCGGCATCCCTGCAACGGACCACCAAGGAGACCGATATCCGGATCGCGCTCGTTCTCGATGGCAGCGGCACTGTCGCCATTCAGACCGGCGTCGGTTTTCTGGATCATATGCTGACCCTGTTTGCGGTTCACGGTTTTTTCGATCTTGAGATCGCGGCGCGGGGCGATGCCGAAGTCGACGACCATCACACCGTCGAGGACGTGGGCATCTGCCTGGGCCAGGCCTTTGCCCAGGCCCTGGGCGACAAGGCGGGAATCTGCCGGTACGGCCATGCCTATGTGCCGATGGACGAAACCCTGGCACGGGTCTGCGTCGACTGCTCCAACCGGCCTTTTCTCCACTATCGGGTGGAGATCAGGGAAAACACGATCGGCCGCTTCGACGTGCCGCTGGCCAAGGAGTTTTTCCGCGCCCTGACGCTGCATGCCGGTTTGACCCTTCATGTCGACCTGCTCCATGGCGAAAACGGCCATCATATTCTCGAGGCGATTTTCAAGGCCCTGGGACGGGCGCTGGCCGCGGCCACGGCGCCCAATCCGCGGGTCAGCGGCCAGCTCTCGTCCAAGGGCATGCTCTGATTGATCGACAGCAAGATGGTTCGGCCGTTTATGCGGGTAACCGGGCTGGCCGATTTCGTGGCCAGCGTAATGAAAAGGAGAAACAGCGTGAAGACATTGGCACAGTTGCACATGGTGGTGGCGGTCTGTTGTTTGCTTGCCGCGGCGGGATGCGCGCAGAAGGATGAACTGGCGCCGGCCGCCAAGGGACCGGAAGTCGCGGTTTCGGGAATTGCCGTGCTGCCCGTGCGGCCGGTGGCCGACCTGGAGGAAAGTCCGTCGCTTGCCGATGAAAACATCCTCATAAGCGGCAGCCGGGTGTTGGACGGCCTGATGCAGGAGACACTGGCCGGCAAGGCCGGTGTCCATTTCGTTGCCGCTGCCCAGGCCGGCAAGGAGATGGCCGGCACCAATCTGGAAACGGCCCGGCGCATTGCCACCCAGCACGGCTGCAATGCCGTCCTGGAAACCACGCTCAGCCGCTACAGCGAGCGGGTCGGCGGCGATTACGGTGTCAAGCAGCCGGCCGCGGTCACTTTTGCCTACAAGTTATATGAGGTGGGAGAGGGGAGGGTGCTGTGCCATGGCCGCTTCGACGAGCAGCAGCAGTCGCTGATGGAAAACCTGCTGGCCCTGCCCAAAACCCAGAGCCGGGGCCTGGTCTGGCTGACCGCCGAGGAACTGGCCCGCGACGGCTTGAAGGAAAAACTGGGAGAATGCCCCTATCTTGGGGGGAAATAACCGATTCGTCCGGCTACAGCCGTCGCGGTGTGCGGTTGCCGAGGGATGTGAACCGGCGGGTCGGCCGGGCCATGCATGACTATGCCATGCTGGCCGACGGCGACCGGGTCCTGGTGGCGGTGTCGGGGGGGATCGATTCGCTGGTGCTGGCCTGGTTGCTGGCCGACTGGCGGAGAAAGGCCCCCATCGCCTACGATTTGACCGCCGTCCATGTCGACATGGAAGCCGGGGACGACGGTCCGGGGGTGGTGGCGATCCAGGTGGGCACGATCGTGGCGCAACTCGGCCTGCCGTTTCGCATTCTGCCCGCCCAGTGGCGGCCCGGCCCGGAAGCGACGGCAGCCGCTCCGGGCGGCCACGATCTCTGTTTTCAGTGCGCCCGCAGCCGGCGCACGCAACTTTTTGCCCATGCCCGCGACTGCGGCTCGACCACCATCGCCTTCGGTCACCACCGCGACGATATCATCGAAACCTTTCTGCTCAACCTGACCTGTGCCGGCAACATCAGCACCATGGTCCCCCGCCAGGAACTGTTTTCCGGCCGCCTGGCCCTCATCCGCCCGCTCGCCTATCTGGACAAGAGCGAGATCGAAACCATCGGCCATCAGCTGGGACTTGCGCCGGTCCGTTCCGCCTGTCCCCTGCGGGAACAGACCCGGCGCCGGGATATTCACCAGCTGGCCGAGCACATCTACCGGCAGATTCCGGGTGCCAAGGAGCACATGTTTGCCGCCCTGGGTAATGTCCGCGGCAACTATCTGCTCAGGCAGACCGGCGGCAGGAGGCCCTGATGCCCTGCGGTGACGGCCTGGACGGGAAACCGGTGCGGCTGGCTGTTCTTGCCGACATCCACGGCAATTACCGGGCGCTGGCGGCCGTGCTGGCCGATATCGCCCAAGTCGGCGTGGACCGCATATTCTCCCTCGGCGACAACATCGGCTACGGCCCCGAACCCGAGGAGGTGGTCCGGACCCTGCTCGAACACCGGATCGTTTCGGTAATGGGCAATCACGAACTGGCGCTGGTCAACCGGAGTTACTGCAGCCGGTTGCACGCGACGGCCCGCGATTCCCTCGCCCTCACCCGGAGCCTGCTCAGTCCCGATTCCCTGGCATGGCTGGCGGCGCTTCCGGCCGTTTACTGCGATGGCGGCGCCCGGTATGTGCACGGCTGCCCACCGCAGTCGGTGACCGTGTACTTGTACGAGCCCACCGAAAGCCGGCTGCAACGGATCTTCGCCGCCTATCCGGAGCGCTTCTGCTTCGCCGGGCACACCCACGATCTGGGATGGCATGAGCGGACCGGCGCAGGGGTGGTGAGCCGGGAAGCGGGGATCGGGCGCACGGCGCTTGCCGCCGGCGCGCGCTATCTGCTCCTGCCCGGCAGTGTCGGCCAGCCGCGCGACGCGCTCAGTTGGCACGCCAAATATATGGTCTGGGATCAGGAGGCGGCAACCATCGACATCAGGGCCGTCTCCTACGATGTGCAGACGACCATCCGGCTGCTGGGCGAGCGCGGCTTCCCGGCGAGCAACGCCAAGCGTCTTTTCTGGTGAGAGCATGCAACGGATCGGCAGATATCAGGTGATCCGCCGCCTCGGCAAGGGCGGCATGGGTTCGGTGTACAAGGCCATCGTGCCGGTGATCGACAAGGTGGTGGCCATCAAGCTGCTCGACCCCAGCGAACTCTTGGAGGATATCCTCGGCATGGACCAACTGCGGGAGATTTTCACCTTCGAGGCCCGGACCATGGCCGCCTTCAACCAACCCTTCCTGGTCACGGCCCACGATTTCGACCAGGACGAGCGGGGCCGGCCCTTTTTTGTCATGGACTACATCTGCAACAACCTTGGCGAGATGATCGGCGAAACCTTCCGCATTGAGGAGGACTCGCGTATCATCCAGGCCGCCAAGGTGCTGCACTACGGCCGCCAGATCCTGGCGGCGCTGGATTTCCTCCACCACAACAACATCGTCCATCGGGACATCAAGCCGCAGAACATTCTGGTTACCGACGAGGACACCGTCAAAATTTGCGATTTCGGCATGGCGCTGGTGGAGGGCGTGGCCTTTTCCGGACCGGCCAACATGCAGATCGGCTCGCCCTGCTACACTCCGCCGGAGCAGCGCAAAAACCCTCAGGAGGTCGATGGCCGCGCCGACCTCTATTCGGCGGCCGTGCTCCTCTACCGCATGCTCACCGGCACCTTGCCCGGCATGCAGAGTTTTTCCCTTTCCCTGATCAATTCCCAGTACGATCGTTCCTGGGACGAGTTTTTCGCCACGGCCCTACGCTGGCAGCCGGAAGAACGATTCCAGTCCGCCGCCGAGATGCTGGCCGCTTTCGAGCACCTCACCCTGGGGCCGGCCCCGCCGCCGGCCAGTTGTCCGCTACCGGCCCCCGGCGAGGTGCCGGTCCGCCTGCGGAGCGAACCGGTCAATGTCTGCCGGTCGCGAGCCCGGACACACTTTGCGGTCAACACGCTGTTCCGCCCGCTCGCCCCGGTGTGCAATCGGCTGGAGGAGGGGGAGGCATTCGTGATCGACCGGACCACCGGTCTGATGTGGCAGCGCCACGGCAGCAGGTATCCCCTGACCTTTGCCGGCGCACAGACCTATGTATCCGGATTGAACGCGCGCGGCCATGCCGGCTGCCGGCAGTGGCGGGTGCCCACGGTCAACGAGCTGCTCAGTCTCCTGCCGGTTGCCGAGCAGCGGCAATCGTTCGCCGGGGCGACGGAGCGGGCCGGGCAATGGCTGTGGAGCTGCGACCGCCATGGACAGCACGAAAGCTGGTATGTTAATATAGACATGGGATATGCCGGCGTTCAGGACAGGTATTGTCTGAATCATGTCCGGGCTGTCGCCGTGGCTCCTTGAAACGGCATTCCAGGGGCTATTTCCTTTTTTTCTTCCTTTGTCTTCACCCATCAACGCCTACGCATGGAATATCCTGTTTCGCACTATTTTCTCGTTCGTTCCCAATCGGCTGAGCTTGCCGGCCGGCATGTGGAACGGTATCTGAGCACCAATCAACTGATCAGCTATGCCGAGTTCTTTGTCCGTGCCGAAGAGGTGCTGCGCGGGACAGACGCGTTGTTCTGGCGGACCCTCGAGTACGGCACTGCCGCCAACGACCGGTTCGCCCGGCGGATGCTCGATCATCTCAAGGAAGAGGGGGTGACCACCCTCGAGCAACTGCCCGATTTACAACAGGGCTATGTGACCAAGGTGCTCCACACCCTGACCCATCTCCTCGACGGCTTCATCGGCATCGATTCCGTCTTCTACAATCTGATCGAGGATTCCCATCGGGTAAGCGGCGACCTGTCGACGACGATCCATGCCCATCCGGCAGATTTCTGGCTGGTTCCGGTCCGCACGGGCAAGCTCGAAGCCTCGGTCCTCCATCCGGTCGATTGACACCGGCGCCATCCGGGATTTGTCCCCCTCCCATCATGCCGATGCGTGCCTGGAGGGCGCAAACGGGTGCGGTTTGCAAAGAAATATGGTTTAATCAAGGAACAAAACGGCGCATACATTCCGATGCCGTTTGCCTGTTGGCTGCTCGGTGGGGAGATCGATGCAATTCTTTCTCTTTGGCTCCATTCGCAAAAGTCTGATCGTGCTGGTCTTGCTGGCAGTGCTGCCGGCGCTGGCCATCCTGCTCTATACCGGCCGGGAGCTGCGCAGCCAGGTGGTGCAGGAGGCCGAGAGCTATGCCCTGCGCCAGGTGCAGGCCATGGCGGCCCACCACGAGCGGGTGGTCGACAACGCCCGGCTGCTGTTGATGGCCCTGGCCAAGTCCTCGGAGGTGCGGAACCTCGATGTCGCCGCCTGCCGGGCGCTGCTGCCCGACATTCTCGCCAGTAACGCCGCCTACGTTTCCCTCTCCCTGGCCGATGCCGATGGCCATATCCTCGTCACCGCCCCGGCCGCCACCAACGCCGAGATCGGTGCCTCCCCCTTCTTCCGCGCGGCCATGGAGAGCGGCGTATTTACTGTGGGGGATTATACCTTCCAGCAAACCGAGCACCGGGTCGTGGTTCATCTGGCGCAACCGGTCATCGGTCCCGACAACCGGCCGGTCGGCGTGCTGGTGGCCGATTTTGATCTGAATTATTTCAGGCGGATTTTTTCCGATACCCGCCTGCCGGAACGGTCGGTCTTCACCCTGACCGATGCCAAGGGCATGCGGCTGACCCGTTTCCCGGAAACCGAGAAATACACCTGGGTTCGCGATCTGCCGCAGATGGTGGCGCACATGTCTGGCCGCGAGGAGGAGGGCACCTTTCTCGAAACCGGCGTGGACGGGATCAGGCGCCTCTACAGTTTCAAACGGCTGCATTTTCAGGGCGCTGCCTTTCCCTATCTGATGCTTCGCCTGGGGATTCCCGTGGACGAGGCTCTGGGCGAGGCCCGGTCCGTGATCAACCGCAACGTCGGTTTGCTGACGCTGGCAACGGTGCTGGCCCTGGTGACCGCATGGTTTGTCGGAGAATTCACCATGATGCGGCGACTGGCCAGCCTGATCGCCGCTACCGGCAAGGTCAAGACGGGCGACCTGAGTGTCCGCATCGGTGCCGGTGCCGGTTCCGGCGAATTGGGACAGCTGGCCGGTGCCTTCGACAGCATGGCCGAGGAGTTGGAGCGAAAGGAGGGCGATCGTTCCGCGGCCGAGGAGCAATTGCGCCGGCTGAACGAGGAACTGGAAGAGCGGGTGGTGCGGCGGACCGAAGAACTGGCCGGCGCCAACCGTGACCTCCAGCAGACGCTCGACGACTTGCAGCGGATGCAGAAGCAGTTGGTGCTCTCCGAGAAGCTGGCCGCCCTGGGCGAGTTGGTGGCCGGCGTGGCCCATGAAATCAACACACCGGTGGGGGTGGCCCTGTCGGCCGGCTCGACGCTCGCCGAGAAGAACCGGGCCCTGGCCGATCTCTTTGCCCAGGGCGAGATGAAGCGCTCGGATCTGACCCAGTTTCTCGACGATTCCCGCGAAGGCACCGAGATGATTCTGGTCAACCTGAACCGCGCCTCGAATCTGATCCGCAGCTTCAAGATGGTGGCGGCCGATCAGGTTTCGGAGCAGCGGCGGTCGTTCAACGTGAAGGGGTACATCGACGAGATCCTGCTCAGCCTGCGGCCGAAACTCAAGAAAACCAGCCACCGGATCGCGGTCGCCTGCGACGGGGACTTGGTTATCGAGAGCTATCCCGGCGCCTTCTCCCAGATTCTGACCAACCTGATCATCAACACCCTCACCCACGGGTTTGCTCCCGAGCAGGCCGGCACCATCCGCATCGAGGTGCGCCGTACCGACGGGAACCTGGAACTGCGGTACGCCGACGACGGCAAGGGCATGGCCGCCGAGGTTCGCGACCACATCTTCGAGCCCTTTTTCACCACTTCCCGCAGCCATGGCTCGACCGGCCTCGGCATGCATATCGTCTTCAACATCGTCACCCGGACCCTGGGCGGCACCATCGTCTGCGAAAGCGCACCGGGGCAGGGGGCCGTTTTTGTCATAACCATGCCGGTTTGACACGAAAAAGACCATGACCGAACCCGACGAAATCCTGTTCAAGAACGAACCCCCGGAGCCGACCCGGAGCCCGGCCTCCCAGGCACCGGTCCGCGGCGAGCCCTGGAAGATCCTGATCGTCGACGACGAGGCCGATGTCCACAGCGTCACCACCTACATGATCAAGGGGCTCGATTTCCTGGGCCGCGGCTTCGCCTTCTTCCATGCCTACAGCGGCGTGGAGGCCCGGGAAATCCTGCGCGAGCACCAGGACATGGCCGTGGTCCTGCTCGACGTGGTCATGGAAACCGAGGACAGCGGCCTGCGGCTGGTGCACTATATCCGCGAGGAGCTGAACAACCACGCGGTGCGGATCGTGCTGCGCACCGGCCAGCCCGGCAAGGCGCCGGCGGCCAAGGTGATCGTGGAGTACGACATCAACGACTACAAGGAGAAGACCGAACTGACCCTGGACAAGATGCTGGTCACGGTGATTTCGGCCCTGCGCAGCTACCACTTCATCACCACCCTCGAAAACAACCGCAAGGGCCTGAAGAGGATCATCGACGCCTCCTCCGACATTTTCGAGCGGCAATCCCTGCACAAGCTCGGCAGCGGCGTGCTCAATCAGCTGACCTCGATCCTCCAGTTGCAGGATGACGGCATCTGCGAGTATGCTTCGGGACTGACCGCTTCGAACGTCGAGGGGCAGTCGGTGGTGCTGGCGGCCACCGGCACATTCAGTCGCTATGTCGACCAACCCTTCACCGAGGTGGAAACCGTGCTGATGCAGACCGCCCTGTCGCAGGCGCAGTCCCGGCAGCACGGCTTCTTCTGCGAGGAGGGCAAATGCGCCTGGTATTTCAAGAGCCAGACCGGTTCGGAGAATTTTCTCTATTTCGAGATCGCCAGGGAACTGGATGAAAACGATCGGGATCTGCTGGAGCTGTTCTTCACCAACGTCTCCTTGGCCTATGACAATCTCTTCCTGCACAAGGGCATCGAGGACACCCAGAAGGAAATTATCTTCCAGATCGCCGAAACCATGGAGTGCCGGTCCGCCGAAACCGGCAGCCATGTCCGGCGGGTGGCCGAGTACGCCCGGATGCTGGCCCTCAAGTACGGCCTGAACGAGGAGGAGGCCGAGATGCTCAAGCTGGCCTCCACCCCGCACGACCTGGGCAAGATCGGCATCCCGGACTCCATCCTCAACAAACCCGGCCCTCTGACGCCGGAGGAATACCAGATCATCAAGACACATGTCTACCGCGGCCACGACCTGCTGATGCATTCGTCGAGCCCGATCATCCAGGCTGCGGCCAAGATCATCCTCCAGCATCACGAGCGGTGGGACGGCCAGGGCTATCCCCAGGGACTGCGGGGCGAGGAGATCCATATCCATGGCCGGATCATCGGCGTGGCCGATGTTTTCGACGCCCTGTCCAACCGGCGCGTCTATCACGAGGCCTGGACCTGGGAGGAGGTGTTCGCCCATTTCCGGGAGCAGCGGGGCCGCCACTTCGATCCCAGGCTGGTGGACATCCTCCTGGACAACCAGGAGGAATTCAAGGCCATCTGGGCGCGCTACAACGCCCTCGGGGTGCAGTTCACGTAAGGCCCCGCAAGCGGGAAAAACATTTTTCCGTTATCGCGGCCATTCGCTTTTTCTTGAACTCTTTCAGCCGCTCAGGGTAAGAGATGGGGGCTGAAAACAATGGCGGTTCGCCGCCGCATCAATCCACTGGAGAGGAACGGACAGGATGGGAAAAATCGGGAGAAATCACCCCTGCCCCTGCGGCTCGGGCAAAAAATACAAGCATTGCTGTCTGCCCGCCCGGCAGGCGGGGGCAAACGGTAGTCCGGCCAATCAGATGAAGATCTCGCTGATGGCCGCCATCGAAAAGATCCAGGCCCAGGCTGGCGAGAAGAAGGCGGCCTTCAACGAACTCGGCGTTTTTCTGTTTTTCAGCGACCACGAAGGGGATGCCTGGCTGTTGGAGGCCACCGAGTCCGATGCGGTGCAGCTCGCCCGGGACGGACAGCCCCTGAAGGCGCCCATCGACGAGAATCCCGAGACCATCGAGATCAACTTCAGCCACACCTTTGCCATTCGCGACCGGCAGCTGTTCCTCACCGCCTATGCCGACAGGGCCGAAACCCGGCTCGACCGGGCGCCCGTCCAGCAGATCCACGCCGCCATCCGTCGTCTTTTCAAACGCTATCCCAAGGAGATGCTCGCGCGCATGCATGTGGACCCGAGTGGCGGCGAGGCCGAGGCCTAGGGACCCGGCATGGACCGGCCGAAGGCGAGATGCCGCCTGCTCCCCGTGCTCCTGGCCATGGGGGCGATTTTTTACCAGTCGCACCAGCCGGGAAACAGTTTTTCCCTGCCGGAGATCGACCATGTCGACAAATTGCTCCATTCCCTGGTTTATGCGGTGCTGGCGCTTGCCTTTCTTTTTGCCCTGCCGCCGCAATGGCGACGGCAGCGGCCGTGGCTGGCTGGATGGGTGACGGTGCTGTTCTGCCTGCTGTACGGGATTTCCGATGAGGTGCATCAGGCCTTCATTCCCGGCCGGCATGCCGGCATCGACGATCTGGCGGCCGATGTTGCCGGCGGCCTGCTGGCGGTGGTCGGCTGCTGGGGATGGCGGCGATGGCGAACGATCATGAAGAGCCGAGGACTTCCCCATGAGCCGTCTTGTTCTGGATGAACGGCATCAGCTCTTTTATGAGCGCCTGGCGGGCGAGGCCGGCCGCCCCTGGCTGGTGTTCCTGCACGAAGGTTTGGGCAGCGTGGCCCAGTGGGGGGACTTCCCCCGCGATCTGTGCCGCCGGACCCGCTGTCCGGGCCTGGCCTACGACCGGATCGGTCACGGCCGTTCTACCGGGCTCATCCGGCCCCGCACCAACCGCTATCTCCATGAATATGCCCTGGACGAGTTGCCCAGGGTGCTCGCGGCCCTGATTCCCGGCCAGCGCTTTGTGCTCGTCGGTCATTCCGACGGCGGCAGCATCAGTCTGATTTTCGGCGCGGAAAAGCCTGCGGGCCTGGTGGGTATTATCACAGAAGCCGCCCATGTCATGGTCGAGCAGGTGACGGTCGACGGCGTGCGGCAGGCGCAGGCGGCGTGGGCGCAGGGCAAGCTCAGGAAGGGGCTGGCCCGCTCCCACGGCGAAAAAAGCGAGACCCTGTTCCGGGCCTGGGCCGAAACCTGGACCAGTGCCCCATTCCGCTCCTGGTCCATCGAAGATCTGCTGCCATCCATCGAGGTGCCCCTACTGGTGCTCCAGGGCCGGAACGATCAGTACGGCACCCCGGCCCAGGTGGAAGCCATCGTCAGCCGGTCCGGCGGCTCCGCCACCCCGCTGCTCCTGGAGGAGTGCGGCCATTCTCCCCACCTCGACTTCCCGGCATTGACCCTGGACCTGATGGCCTGCTTCGTCAACCGGATCGCCCGCTGAGACGAAAAAACGAAAGCCTGGCGGCGGAGAAGTGTCCGCTGGCAGGCTTTCGTTTGGAGAATGGTGGCCCCGTGAGCGGGATTACTGCCCGTTTGCCAGCAGCCGGGCCATGTCCTTGGCGAAGTAGGTGAGGATGAGGTCGGCGCCGGCGCGGCGGATGGCGATCAGGGATTCGGCCATCACCCGCTCGCCGTCGATCCAGCCCTTTTCGGCGGCGGCCTTGATCATGGCGTATTCGCCGCTGACCTGGTAGGCGGCCACCGGCAGGTCGAACTCGTCGCGCAGCCGGCTGATGATGTCGAGGTAGGCCAGGGCCGGTTTGACCATGAGGATATCGGCACCCTCGTCGACATCGAGGGTAGCCTCGCGCAAGGCCTCCCTGCTGTTGGCCGGGTCCATCTGGTAGCTGCGGCGGTCGCCGAATTGCGGCGCGCACTCGGCGGCGTCGCGGAACGGGCCGTAGAAGGCCGAGGCGTACTTGACCGCATAGGACATGATCGGCACCATGTGGTACGAATTCTCGTCGAGCGCGGTACGGATCTCGCTCACCCGGCCGTCCATCATGTCCGAGGGCGCCACCATGTCGGCCCCGGCCTGGGCATGGGACAGGGCGGTCCTGGCCAGCAGTTCGAGGGTGGCGTCGTTGTCGACCTCGTTGCCGGCCAGGCAGCCGCAGTGGCCGTGGTCGGTGTACTCGCAGAGGCAGACATCGGTCACCACGGTCATCTCCGGCGCCTTGTTCTTCAGCTCGCGGATCGCCCGCTGGACAATGCCGTTGTTGGCGTAGGCGCCGGAACCGAGGCCGTCTTTCTTCTCCGGCAGGCCGAACAGGATGACCGAGCGGACCCCGAGGGAGAGGCATTCTTTCGCTTCCCTGGCCAGTTGGTCGACCGACAGCCGGAAGACGCCCGGCATGGAAGACACCTCCTCGCGGACGCCCTTGCCGGGAAGAACGAACAGGGGATAGATCATCTGCTCCGGCGCCAGCCGGGTTTCGCGGATCATGGCGCGGAAGGTTTCGGTTCGGCGCATTCGGCGCGGGCGGTATTCAGGAAAAACCATGGGATGCCTCAATCGAAAATGGGTTGGTTCAGTGGTCGTGTTCGGAAGAGCGGGGCGGTGCCTGTTGGGGCCGATGCCGGGGCCAGCGGCGTCCTCGGACATCCGCCGGCGATGACGCTATTTTACCGCGATGCCCAGGGCCTTCACTTTCTTGTGCAGGTGGCTGCGCTCCATGCCGATCTGCTCGGCGGTTTTTGAGATGTTGCCGTCGTTTTCCGCAAGCCTGGCCTGCAGATACTCGGTCTCGAAGCGGCGGCGGGCCTCCTTGTAATCGAGATGCCGGTAGGCCTGGTCCACAGGCCGGGCCGGCGGCTCCAGCAGGGGGGCGTTGCCGAGGAACAGGGCCACATCCTCGGCCTCGATTTCGTCGGCCGGCGTCATGATCACCAGCCGTTCCACCAGGTTGCGCAGTTCGCGCACATTGCCCGGCCAGGCGTGCCGCTGGAGCAGATGCAGGGCCGCGGCGGAGAACTGTTTGCGGCCGATGCCCTTGCGGCGGAACTGGTTGATGAAGTCGGCCACCAGCAGGGGAATGTCCTCGCGCCGGTCCACCAGGTCGGGCACCATGATGGGCACCACGTTGAGCCGGTAGAAGAGATCGGCCCGGAAGGCGCCCTTCTCGATTTCCTCTTCCAGATTCTTGTTGGTGGCCGCCAGCACCCGCACATCGACCTCGATGGTGCGCGAGCCGCCGACCCGCTCGAATTTCTGTTCCTGCAGAATGCGGAGCACCTTGGCCTGGCTCTTCAAGCTCATGTCGCCGATTTCGTCGAGGAAGAGGGTGGAGCCGCTGGCCTGGTCGAACTTGCCCTTCTTGTTCTCCGTCGCCCCGGTGAAGGCGCCCTTGACATGGCCGAACAGCTCGGACTCGATCAATTCCTCGGGAATGGCCGCGCAATTGACCGCCACCATCGGCTGCCGTGCCCGGCGGGACAGGCGGTGGATGGTCTGGGCCACCAACTCCTTGCCGGTGCCGTGGCCGCCCCGGATCAGCACCCAGGCGTCGGAGGGCGCCACCCGTTCGATCTGCTGCCGCAGCTGCACCACCAGCGGGCTGGTGCCGGTGATATTGACCGGGGCCGGGCCGCTCTCCCGCAGCAGCTGGTTTTCCCGCTCCAGGTGCGCCAGCTGCAATCCCTTTTTGATCGAGAGAATGGTTTTGTCGTAGGAGAGCGGTTTTTCGATGAAATCGAAGGCACCGCTACGGGTGGCCTGCACCGCGGTTTCGATGGTGCCGTGGCCCGAGATCATGATCACCGGCAGGGAAAAGCGCTGCTTGATCAGTTTCAGGGCCTCCAGCCCGTCCATGCCCGGCATCCAGATGTCGAGCAGGACCAGGTGCACATCCTTTTCGTCCAGCATCTGCATCCCCTCCTCGGCGCTCGCCGCGGTCAGGGGCGCAAACCCCTCGTCGGCCAGGATGCCCGCGAGGCTGTCGCGGATGGCGGCCTCGTCGTCGATGATGAGAATGGTGTCGGGCATGGGCAGGTGGCGAAAAAAAGAGCGGTTGCGGTGCGCGGAGCGGCTGTTCGCGGGCGATCGTTCAGCCGAACGATGGCGCCATCATATCAGGTATCCAGCGGCAGCTCAACCGCAAAGACCGTGCCGGCGGGGGTGTTGTCGTGGACCCGGATGGTGCCGCCGTGCTCGCTGACGATGGTGTGGGCGATGGCCAGGCCGAGGCCGGTGCCCGATTTGCGGGTGGAAAAATAGGGCTCGAAGATCCGCACCTTGACCTCGTCGGCAATGCCCGGGCCATCGTCGGCCACCGCCATGCGGACCTGGCCGGCCCTGTCGCCGAATCCGAGGGAGACCGTGATGGTGCCGCCGTCGCCCAGAACAGAGACGGCGTTGTCGAGCAGGTTGATCAGCACCCGTTTGAGCTGGACGCCGTCGAAGAGAAATTCGGGCACCGCCGGGTCGATCCGGCAGACGATGGTCAGGTGCTTGTGTGCCTCCTGATAGAGGATTGCCATTTCCCGGATCAGGTTTCCCAGGTTTTTCCGCTCCTTGCGCAGTTTGGGCATGCGGGCGAAGTCGGAGAACTCGCTCACCAGTTTCTTGATCTCGTCGACCTGGTTGACGATGGTGGCGGTGCACTGGTCGAAGATCTCCCGGTTGTCGTCGATGCTGTCCAGGTAGCGTTTGCGCAGCCGCTGGGCCGAGAGCTGGATGGGCGTCAGCGGGTTCTTGATCTCATGGGCGATGCGGCGGGCCACTTCCTGCCAGGCGGCGAGCCGTTGCGCCTTTTCCAGGTTGGTCAGGTTGTCGAAGACGATGACAAAACCGATGGGCTGCTGCCAATCGTCCACCATGCGGGTGACGTTGACCTGGAGGGACAAAGTTTCGCCCCGGCGGATGGTCACCCGCAGATGCCGCTCGATTGTCTGCCTGCCGCTGGCCAGCAGTTCCTTCAAGAAACTCTCGACGATGAGCACGTGCTGTTTGGGCAGGGCGACATGGAAATCCCTGCCCAGGAAGGCGGCCGGCCTGATAGCCAGCAGTTCCTCGGCGAAGCGGTTGATGGTGGTGATCCGGTTGTTCTCGTCCAGGGCGATGACCCCGGCGGCCACATTCTCCAGGATGGTTTCGAGGTAGCGGCGGCGCTGTTCCGACACCTCGGTGCTGTCCTGCAGCGCCTGGTGGGTCCGGGCCAGTTGCCGGTTCGACGCCAGGATCTCCGCGGTCATGGAGTTGAAGGAGTCGACCAGCATGCCCATCTCGTCGTCCGCCTCCTTCTCGACGATGAAATCCATATCGCCGTCGGCCACCCGCCTGGTGGCCTCGGCCAGCTTCTTGATCGGTCCGGTGAGGCCGCGGGCGATGTAGAAGCCGAACCAGATCGCCCCGAACAGCACCAGCAGGGTGATGATCAGGAGCATGATGATGAGGCTGAATTTGATCGGCGCCTTGAGCATGACCAGTTGCTGGTAGCCGGTGATGCCCCCGGAAATGGACTGCATGGCTTCGAGCCGGGCGGCGGGGACCAGAACGGTGGTGATCAGGAACCAGGTTTGCGGGGTTTCCAGCCTGACCTCCACCGGGACGATCGCCTCGATCAATTCGCCCAGGGCGGTTTTCTGGGTGACCACCTCGGTGCGGTCGAAGGTGGCGGTCAGGCGCAGGGCCTCCGAGGGCGGAGAGGGCGGCGTCATGGCCTGGAGACGGGGACCGGTCACCGAGACGAGCGGTTTCCGTTCGTTGTCGAGCAGGAGGATGGAGTCCGGGGCGCCCGGCAGATCGATTTCGAGCGTCTTGGAGAAGAATTGCTCCAGGGCATTTGCATCGGTCAGATCCAGGGTGCCGCTTTCCAGGATCGAGGCGAGTTGGCGGCCGGTGTACTCGGCCTGCTCGCCGCTGTCGTGGAGGGTCGCCTGCGCCAGCTTGAGCGAGGACTGGAGCGAATCCTCCACCTGGGCGTTGAACCAGTAGTCCATGGAGGTGGAGACGAAGCGCAGGGCCACGAAGAAGAGGATGGCCGTGGGGATCAGGGAAAGCGAGACGAAGCAGATCACCAGCCGGGTGCGCAGCCGGGAGCCGAGGATTTTCTGATTGCGTTCGAAGATCAGCTCCACCAGGTTGCGCAGCACCAGGTAGAGCATGAGCAGCAGCAGCAGCCCGTTGACGTTGATCAGGGCGAAGATCAGGATGGTGCTGGAAATGGGCAGGTTGAAATCGCCGCTGAGCAGGCCGCGCTGGACGTAGCCCAGAACCGGGATGAGCAGGAGGCAGAAGACGATGACGATGCGAACCAGCCGCTGCTTCTTTTTTCTCTGTTCCGCGGTGAGCATCGGTGGCCGGAACCGGGGGTCAGTACCTGAATTCGATGGTTCGCCAGTCGGTTTCGAAATCCCACAACGCGGCAAAGGGAAGCAGGCGGTGCATGCCGAATGGCAACGAGCCCTTCTTCAGGGTCACCTTGAAATGAATGGCATAGGGTGCATCGGGCACCAACCGGGCGAGGGCGATCACCTTGACGCCGTTCAGTTCGGCCATCAGTTGCTTGGCCTGGTCCAGGTCAGCGGTGGTCACACTTTTGTTGGCCTGGTCGGAAAGAACGACCGTGTACGCCTTGGTGGCCGTGTCAAAGGAAAGGGTGTGCGTGACGGCGGATTCGACCAGGGTGGTGTTGAACCATTTGCCGTCGGTCTTGATCAGTTCCATGTGGTAGGTGAACACAACGGGGACGCCGTTGTGGATATCGTCGAGCATTCCCTTGGTGAAACCGTCTTTCACCGTGGCGAAGAGCAGGAGATCGGTGTCCGAGGTGGTGACGATGATGTCTTTGACTTCAGGTGATTCTTCTGCCAGGGCCGACGGCAGGCAGGGATGGAACGCCAGCAGGTAGGCGCAGAGAAAAAGCAGTCGGATGTCGAAAAATTTCATTCTATGGGGTAAAGGCCGCAACGCCTGTGCTCGGTAAGGAATCAACTGCAAATATACCCAGAGCATATACCTGATTGACAGATATTTGTCCACGACAAGGACCGGCCCGCCGGGGGAGAAGTGAGGGCTGTCTGCGCCTCGTCCCATCCGGGCAGCGACCGGACCGCCTGCCGATGACAGTGCGGGGAACACGATTACCACTCGATCCGGAGGAGGTTGTCCAGGGGACGCACCCGGGCGAGCCGGATACGGACGATGTCGCCGGGATCGACCGGAAAGGACGGATTGGGCGGCAGGTCGACGTCGAACAGGCAGTCGCAGAGGAGCAGGTTGACCCGCTTCGGGCCGACGCCGACCACCAGGGCGTTGGCCCTCTGGCCCTCCTTGGGCGCCAGATAGCGCAAGATCCAGTAGCGGTGCCGCTGCTGTCGGATGGCGTTGGCCCGGGCCAGCTTCTGTTGGATGATCCCGGTGAAGGCCTTGCATTCCTCGCTGGAAAAAAGGATGCCGTGGCCGTGGAGCATGTGGCTCAGTTGGTGCTGCATGGCCAGGTCGAGAAAACGGCGAATCGGCGAGGTGATGGTGGTGTAGCTGTTCAGGCCGAGGCCGCTGTGCGGCTTGGGGTGCGAGGTCAGCTCGCCCCGGGCGAGATAGCGCCGCTGGTGGGCGATGTCGGCCAGGCTGTTCTGGACGCCGGCGATGATGCGCTTGCGCGGCGGCGGCTGCGAGCGGAACAGGCCGGGCGCCTCTCGTGCCGCCAGGTAGGCGGCGGCAAGGCCGTTGGCCAGGATCATGCATTCGGAAATCAGGTTGCGGGCCGGCGTATCCACCGGCGAGAGGTAGACCTGGATATGCTCGCGGTCGCGAATGTCGATGTTGACGTCCGGCAGGGAGAGCAGGAGCGCACCCCGGTCGACCCGCTGTTGCCGCAACTGCTGCCGGACCACGTTGAGGGCCGCCAGTTCGGGGTCCCGGTCGATCAGGTTGTCCGCCTCGCGGTAGCTCAGCTGGCGCTTGACCTCGATGACCGCCGGCACGATGGTGGAATGGATGAGGCTGCCGTCCGGGTTCAGGGTGACGAGAAAGCTGATGGTCGGGCGGATTCTGCCCTGGATCAGGCTGCACAGATCGAGCGACAACTGCTTGGGCAGCATGGGGATGTGCCCCTCGGGGAAGTAGATCGAGGTCGATCGTTCCTTGGCCTCGGCAAAGAGCGGGCTCTTGACCGGCACGTAGTAGCTGACGTCGGTGATGTGGATGCCGAGTTCGATCTGGCCGTTTTCCTTGCGGGCGATGTGGACGGCGTCGTCAAAATCGCGGGTGGACGTGCCGTCGATGGTCAGGATGGGCAGCCCGCGCAGATCCTTCCGCTTGGGATCGCCGAGCAGCTCCTCGGCCGTGGCCTCGTGCAGGGTTTCGGTGATGTGCAGGCAGGCCTCGGGAAACTCGACCGGCTGGTCGGAGCGGAGCAGGGCCAGGTTTTCGTCCTGATCCCAAACCCCTGCTTTCACCAGCAGTTCATGGCCGGCATGGGGGGCGGTCAGTCCCGCCTTTTTCAGGACCTGGCGGATGAATTCGTCTTCCGGGGCCTCGCTGCCGAACAGGATCGATTGGGCCAGCCAGTGCAGGCATCGCTCCCGGTCCGGCCAGTCGGCCGGGGCCGCCGGCTCGCCCCGCACGATCGCCTGCAGCTCCTGCGCCGCTCGTTCCAGCAGTAGCGCCTTTTCCTGTTCCCGCTGCCGCTGCTGCCGCAGGTGGGCGACCTGTTCCGGCGTGTGCGCAACGATCTGGCCGTTTTTGTATTTGAAGAAGAGCGGGTCGGCAAACACCGCCCGCAGAAAGGCGGCCCGCTGGTCGTCGTCCACCACGCCGCCGAAATGCAGTTCGGTGAGGAAGTCGGGAGAGAACTCGCTGTCGGTCTCCTCGCAGACGATTTCCCACAGCGGCTCCAGATCGATGGTTCCGGCCAGGGCGAAACGGCCGTCGTTGTGTTCCCGCAGCAGGGCGGTGGTCGCCTCCCGGCCGGCGTTGCAGGGATAGAGCTGGCGCGACACGCTCAGGACCCTGGCCTCCGGCAGATTGATCTCGCGGCCGTTCTGGCTGAGCAGTTGGATTTTCTTCTCGGCCACGCCGGAAACCAGACCGCAGAGAAACCTGCCGCCGTCGATGAATTCTATGAGGCTGCCGGGGGCGATCATCGGTTTAACACGTTGCGAAGTTGGGGGCTCATGGTAAGCTTACAGTGGATAGCAGGATTCCCTTTCTTTGTCATGCTTTTCTTTTTCGATACGGCTGCGGCCGTCAACAAAGGAGCGCCCTTGAACAGTACACTCCACCGCTCGGGGGTGGTGGCCATCATCGGTCCCCCCAATGCCGGCAAGTCGACCTTGCTCAACCAACTGCTCCGGCAGAAGATCGCCATCGTCACTCCCAAGCCGCAAACCACCCGTAACCGGATCATGGGCATCGTCACCGGAGCCGGGTATCAGATGATCCTGCTGGACACGCCCGGCCTGCATGCGGCAAGGGAGGAGATGAACCGGCAGATGGTGCGGGTGGCGCTGGAGAGCCTGGCCGAGGCGGATGCGGTCCTGTTTCTGGCGGACAGTGCCGACATGCCGGCGACCAAGCTGGAGCGGCGGGCCGAGGAGTTCCGGGGATACCTGGACCGGATCGGCTGCCCGGTGGTCTTGGCCCTGAACAAAATGGACCTGCTGCCTCCGGAGCGGCTGCTGCCGGTGATCGATTGGTACCGCGGGCTGCACGCCTTTGCCGCGGTCGTTCCTGTCTCGGCCCTCACGGGTGCGGGGATCGACACCCTGCTGGCGGAGCTGGTGGGGCTCATGCCCGAGGGGCCGCAGTATTATCCGGACGATATCCCCACCGACGCCAGCGAGCGGTTCATCGCCGCCGAGATCATCCGGGAAAAAATCTTCCTGCGCACCCGAGACGAGATCCCCTATTCGACGGCCGTGGTCATCGACACCTTCGAGGAAGGCGAGCCGGTGGTCATCCGGGCGACGATCCTGGTGGAGCGGGATTCACAGAAGGGTATCCTGGTGGGGCAAAAGGGGGCCATGCTGGCGGCCATCCGCAAGAGCGCCGTCGCCGATATCGAACAGCTGCTCGGCTGCCGGGTGCGGTTGCACCTGTGGGTCAAGGTGAGCAGGAACTGGACGGCCAACGTCAACGTGCTCCGCGAGTTGGGGCTGGCCTGACCGATCCGGGACCGGGCGTGCCGGCGCCGGTCGGTGTTCTTGCTACCGCTGGCCCGAGGGGCGGCCCAAACTTTTGAGGGTGGCGAAGGCGGCCCGCAACTGGTTGTCCTGCTCCATCCGCTTGGTGATCTGGCGGATATCTTCCATTTGCTGCAATTCTTCCTGCTGGTCGCCGTCCTCGATCGTCTCGCCCCCGGAACGCTTGGGGCCGCTCTTGTCGTTTTCCAGATGGCCGGGCAGGTCTTTTTCCCTGATGGTCTTGGCCGGCGGGGCGGAGACGGCCTCCGGGGCGGGTGTCGTGGTCAGCGGCACCACTATGTCGGGCTTGATGCCGGTGGCCTGGATCGAATCGCCGCTGGGAGTGTAATATTTGGCAGTGGTCAGGCGGAGACCGGCGCCCTCGGGCAGGGGCAGGATGGTCTGGACCGAGCCCTTGCCGAAGGTGGTGGTGCCCATGATCACGGCCCGCCGATGATCCTGGAGCGCTCCGGCCACGATTTCCGAACCGCTGGCCGAACCGCCGTTGACCAGCACCACCATGGGAAAATCGGTGTAGCCGTCGTCCGGATGCGCCTCGAACACCATCTGCTCTTCCTTGTTGCGGCCCTTGGTGGAAACGATGACCCCCTTGTCGAGGAAAACGTCGGTCACCTTGACCGCCTGGTCGAGCAGCCCGCCGGGGTTGTTGCGCAGATCAAGGACAACCCCCTGAATGCGGTGTTTTTTCTTGACGTTTTTCAGGGCGTTGCGCAAATCCCTGGTGGTGGTGGCCTGAAAGTTGGACACCCGGACATAGGCAAAGCCGGGTTCCAGTTCGGTGTACTTGACCGACACCAGGGGAATGGCCTCCCGGATCATGGTGAAATCCTTGGGCTCCTTCCACTCCTGCCGGTGGACGGTGATGGTGACCGGTGTGCCCTTGGTGCCGCGCAGCTTTTTGACCGCCTCCATCAGGGTCATGGTCTTGGTCAGTTCACCGTTGATGCGGACGATCTGGTCGCCGGACTTGATGCCCTGGCGGTCGGCCGGCGTTCCCTCGATGGGGGCCACGGCGGTGAGCACGCCGTCACGAATGGAAATCTCGATACCGATGCCGGTGAAGCTGCCCGAGGTCTCCTCTTCCAGATCTTTGAAATCCTCGGGGGTCATGTAAGCCGAATGGGGATCGAGCGAGCCGAGCATGCCGTTGATCGCACCGTTGATCACCTTGCTGGAGTTGATCTCGTCCACATAGTACTGCTGGATCAGGGTCAGGACATTGGCAAAGGTTTCCAGATCGCGGTAGATGTCGCGCTCCTGCGTGTTTTCGTCGGCATGGGCGGAAGTCCAGAGGCAGCATAAACCGAGGAGCAGGAGGGAAAGAAGGCGTTTCATGGGGCAGCGGCGAGACCGAATGGCGGAAATGGGGGAGCAAACCTCGGCAAGCGGAACCAATATGGGCGGCAGCGTGTCCGCACCGGGCGGGGAGCTGCCGGGAATCCCTATAATTATTCAGCTTAACGGGAAATACCGGGGGTGGCAACGGTTATTGTGGTACATCCCGGAAAAACGATGGCCGCGGCCGACCGTTCAGCGGGTGGGCAGAGCCCCGGGCCGGATCCAGTCGAGGGGATTCTCCGGTTGGGTGCCGTGACGGATTTCAAAATAGGCGCCTTGGCCGAAGGGCGTGAGTTCCTCGCTGCTGGTGCCGATGATCTGCCCCCGCCGGACCACATCGCCTTCCTGAACCCGGAGATCGTCGAGCCGGGCGGTGACGGTGTAGTATTCCTGATCGTGCTCGATGATGACGACCCTACCGTAGCCGCTCATGTATCCGGAAAAAAGAACCAGGCCGCCATAGACGGCAAACACCTCCGCCTGGGCCGGCGGCAGGATGGTGATGCCTTGGGCGAAGGTGGTATCGTCGTCGTCCGGGGGGGATTCCTGAAACCGGCGGACCACCTTGCCCCAGACCGGCGGCGGCAGCTTGTTCCTCTGCGCGCCGAAACCGAAGGGGGCGTTTTCGGGGGACTGGCTGTGTTTCTCCAGGGTGGCGAGGAGGGTGCTCTCCGCCTTCTTCATCTCCCGCAGGGCCTGTTCGTACAACCCCTTTTCGGTCCGGATCCGGTGCAGAACCCTGTTTTTTTCGTCGGCGGTGCGTTGCAGTCCCTCCTTTTCCGCGGCGGCTTCGGCGAGGAAGTGTTCCTGGACCGATTGCTCCAGCTCGTGGGCCCGTTTGGCCCGGTCGATCTCGACGACGCTGGTGCGGTACTCGGAAAACAGCTCCTGGTCGTAGGTGACCAGCGAATGATAGGCATCGTTGGCCACCATCAGGTCCGGGAGGGTGCCGCTGGAGAAGACGATGTCGAGAAACCCGGTCGTCCCGTTGAGGTAGAACGACCGCAGCCGCTTGATCAAATGCCGGCGCAGGGAGTCGGTTTTCCGGGTCACTGCCGCCAGTTCCCGTTCCTTGGCGGCGATGATCCGCTCCTGTTCCCCGAGCCGCGCCTGCAACTCCTCGATTCTGGCCTTTTGCCCGCCGATCTTGGTATCCAGCCCCTCCAACTCCTCCAGCAGGGAATGCTCTTCACTGCCGGCCTGCTCGATCTTGTCCTGATGCCTGGAGATTTCCTCGCGGAGCTTGCCGATGGAGATGATCTGCGTCTGCGGGTCCGCTTCCTGCGAACCTTTCCTCGATTCGGCGGCCAGCAGGCCCTGGACCGGCAGGCTGACGAGCAGGAGGAGAAGAACGGCGCAACGGAGCGGCATGGCGGGCGGCATCAGAAATGCAGGAACCGTCTGATCGCCGAAAAACTGCCGGCAACGCAGAGCAGGGTGGCCAGGCCGATGATGGCGGCGATCACCGGCCATTGGAAAAAGGCAAAGGCCGGCAGCGGGATGGCGGCCGGTCCCGCGAACTGAAGCGTAATCCAATTATAGAGCAGCAGCAGTGCCCCCAGGCCGCAACAGGCGCCGATGCCCCCCTGGAGCGCGCCCTCGAGCAGGAAGGGCATGCGGATGTAGTTGTCGGTGGCCCCGACCAGGCGGAGCAGTTCCAGCTCCTGCTGCCGGGCGAAGAGGGTGAGCCGGATGGTATGGGCGACCATGAAGGTGGTGGTCATGATGAGCAGCGATCCTGAAAGGAGGATGATCACCCGCATCAACTGGATGAAGGCGTAGAAGCGTTCGATCCATTCCTTGCCGTATTGCACCTTGAGCACGCCGGGCAGGGTTTGCAGGTAGTCGGAAAACCGCTTGATCCGGGAAAGGCTGTCCAGGGTCCGGACCGGATACACCTCGATCGAGGCCGGCAGGAAATCGGTGGGCACGCCGGTGAGCACGTCGCTGTTTTCGCCGAGAATCCGTTCGAACCGTTTGTAGGCCTGCTCCCGGCCAATGAACTCGATGCGGTCGACCTGATCGAATTTGAGGATTTTGTGCCGGTATTCCTCCTGGAGCGGCGGCGCGGGTTCTTCGTCGAGATACACCACCAGGCGGAGATCGTCGCCCAGTCTTTCCCCGACATGCAGGGCGTTGACGTACACGAGGTAGAAAAACGAGAAGATGAGCACCGACAGCGAAACGGTGAACAGGGTCATGCCCTGCGATTTCCAGGTGTGCAGCATGTTGCGGCAGGTATGGCGGAGAACGACGATCCAGAATCTCATGCGCCGGTCTCCTCGAACAGGGCGGGCGGGGCCTCGAAAGGGGCGGGGCCGTCGTCCTTTCCCGCCTCGCTTCGGGACAGGACCCGACCGAAACGGAGTTCGATGACCCGGTGCGGCGTGTCCTCGAAGAGCGACCGGTCATGGGTGGCGATGATCAGAGTGGCACCCTTGCGGTGCAACTGTTCGAAAAGGGCCATGACCCGGGCGGTGGTTTCCGCGTCGAGATTGCCGGTCGGCTCGTCGGCCAGCACGATCTCCGGACCGTTGGCCACGGCACGGGCAATGGAGACCCGTTGCTGTTCGCCCCGCGAGAGCTCGCCGGCACGGGTGTTGTATTTTCTCGTCAGGTCAAGCAGTTCCAGGAGTTCCCTGGTCCGTTTCTCGATGAAGGACCGGGGACGGTACACCACCTCCATGGCAATGGCGATGTTGTCGGCCACGGTCCGCTCGGGCAGCAGTTTGAAATCCTGGTAGGCCATGCCGACCTTGCGCCGCAGCAGGTGGATGCTGCTTTGCGGCAGTTTGATCACATCCATGCCGGCGACATCGACCATGCCCTTGGTCGGTTTTTCCATCCGGCTGATCAGGCGGAGCAGGGTGGTCTTGCCGGCACCGCTCATGCCGGTGAGAAACACGATCTCCCCCCGGGTCACGGTCAGGGAAACATCGGCAATGGCCTGGACATCGGGGGGATAGGCCTTGCTCACCTTGATCAGGTCGATCATGGTGACGGGAGGTGAGGATTTCGGGTTCATCGATGGGGTGACCGCAGCAAAGGAAAAGGGAAAGCGGGGCAGACCGGGGCAGACACCGGGACATCCGGTCCCGTACCCCGCCTGTCCGCTGTATATCGTAAAATATTCATCTTTTCAATTCTATAGCTTTTTGACTGTTTGAGACAACAGAAAAGTGCGGCGACAGACCGCTCCAAAGGGAGCGCGGACGCAACACGGGAAAAAACATTTACGCCCGGAGAGGCGCCCGGTTATAGTGGGCGCGGTCGCACGTTCGCGGTCCTGCCACGGGCGACGGGCCACGGCGATGCATGAGAAAATCGAAGCGAGGAGAATGTCTGCCATGCGGTATCATGCTGTCCTGTTTGATCTGGACGGAACCCTGCTCGACACCTTGGAGGATCTGGCGGCGGCCAATCGGGTGCTGGCCGACCAGGGGCTGCCCCGGCATCCGGTCGACGCCTACCGGCATTTTGTCGGCGACGGTCTCCGCGTGCTGGTGGAGCGCATGCTCCCGGCCGACCGGCGCGACGCCGCGATGGTGGGCGGTGCCGTGGCCGCCTTTCAGGAGGCGTATGCCCGGACCTGGCACGACCGGTCCGCACCCTATCCCGGCATCGCCGACCTGCTCGACCGGCTGACTGCCGAAGGCGTGCGGCTGAGCATCCTGTCCAACAAGCCCGACGCCTTCACCCGTCTCTGCGTGCAGCGGCTGCTGCCCCGCTGGCATTTCGACCCCCTGCTGGGGCAACGGGACGGCGTGCCGAAGAAACCCGATCCGACCGCTGCCCTGGAAATTGCCCGGCTGCTCCATCTGGACCCGGCGCAGATCCTCTACGTGGGCGACAGCGGCGTCGACATGCGGACCGCGCGCGCCGCCGGCATGGTCGCGGCCGGCGTCCTCTGGGGATTCCGCGACGAGGCCGAACTGACCCGCACCGGCGCGCAGCACCTCGTCGCCCGGCCCGAGGAACTCCTGCCACTGGTCTTGTCCTCGTAACCTCCCTCCTGCAAAGAAAACGCTGTGTTCACCATCGATCCCGCCCTGCTCGGCTCTCTGGCCCACCCCTGTGTCGGGGCCTTTATCGGCTACCTCACCAACAAGGTCGCCATCGGCATGCTGTTCCGGCCGCTGCGTCCCTGGCATGTCTTCGGCATCCGCGTGCCGATGACCCCCGGTGTCATCCCTTCCAAACGGCGCGCCCTGGCCGCCAACATCGGCGAGATGGTGGGGCGCCACCTCCTGACCAGCCGGGATATCGGCGCCGCCATTTCCGATGAACCGTTCCAGGAGCATCTGGCCCTGCTGGCCGACCGCAAGATCCGGGAACTCTTCACCCGTGACCTGGGACCGCTGCCGGATCTCGTTCCCCTCCGTTTCCGCTCCTATTTTCAGGTGGGCGTCAAGACCCTGAAATACCGGGTGGCCGAGGGGATCAATGCTTACCTGGCCGGCAGCGGCTTCGAGGAACAATGCATCGCGGCCATTGCCGGCCGGCTGGACACGCTCGCCGGCCGGGAAATCGATGCCCTGTTCGTCGCGGAAACCCGGCGGGAAATCTATCTGGGCATCGATGACCTCATCCGGACGATTCTGTGCAGCGAGCAGACCGAAACCTGGCTGGCCGGACACCTGGCCGGCAGTCTGCGCCAGGCCGCCGCCCGCGGGGCCGTCATCGGCGATCTCGTCCCGGCCCGGTTGACCGATCTGGCGAAGGACGCGCTGCGGGAGCATGCCGGCCCCCTTCTCCAGCGCATGGGAGCGCAACTGGCCGATCCGGTGCTGCGCGCCCAGGTGATCAAGGGTATCCTGGACGGCGTCGATCATTTCCTCGAAACCCTTGGAGCGGTAGGGGCCATGGCCAAAGGGTTTCTGGAGAGGGACACCTTCGAGGAGAAAATCGGCACCTATCTGGAGGCAAAGGAGGAGGATCTGGCGGCCTGGCTCGCCAACCCCGAGGTGCGGGCGCGGATGGTGGCAGTGCTGGAGGAGGTCATCGACACCCTGATGCGCAAACGGCTCGACGTACTCCTCGCCAAGGTGGAGGAGGAACGGCTGGCCGGACTCTGCCGGGAATGCGCCGGCCAGTTGCTGGCCGCGTGCAGAAGCGAGGCGACCCACACTGGCCTGCGGGCGCTGCTCCATTTCGGTCTGGAGCATCTGCTCGATGGGGGCCGGCGGACCCTGGCCGATCTTGCCGGTCAATTTTTTCCCGGCGCGGGCGGCGGCCAACTGCGGGAGACGATTGTGCGGGAGTGTCTGGCCCTGTTGCGGTCCGGTGCCAGCGAACGGCTGGTCCATGCCATGGTGGGCGCCATGATCGACGCCCTGCTCGCCAAACCGCTCGGCCGGCTGTACGATATCGTGCCCCACGGGGTCCGCCAGGGCCTGATCGAATACACGGTGCTCACCACCAATCGGATACTGCTCCAGGAAGTGCCGGGGGTGGTCGAATCCCTGAACCTCAAGAGGATCGTGACCGACAAGGTCGATTCGCTCGACCTGCTCCAACTCGAACGGCTGCTGCTGTCGATCATGGAGGAGCAGTTCAAATACATCAATTTGTTCGGGGCGTTGCTCGGTTTTCTCATCGGCTTGGTCAATCTGGCCCTGGCCCGGTTGCTGTGAGCCGGCAATCGGCCCCGGCCGCGCCGGCCCAGGAGAACAGCGGCACAAAAAAAGCCCTGCCAGACGGCAGGGCTTTTTGATGTTCACGTGACGGAAACGACGGTCACGGTGCGATCGCGTGCAGTTCGATCCGCCGGTTTTTCTGGCGCCCTGCGGCGGTGGCGTTGTCGCCGACCGGGTTCTCCGCCCCGTAGCCCTTGGCGCTCAGGCGGGCGGCAGGCACGCCCTTGCCGGTCAGGTAGGCGACCACCGCCTGGGCCCGCTGGGCGCTCAGGGTCAGGTTGCGCTTGGCATCGCCGACGCTGTCGGTGTAGCCCGCCACCTCGATCCTGGCCTGGGGGACCAGCGCGAGCGTTGCGGCGGTCCGGTCGAGTTTCTTCCGGGATTCCGCAGTCAGGACCGCGGTTCCCGAGGTGAACCCAACGCCTTCGAGGACAATCCCTTTGTGCTGCGGGCAACCCAGCGCATTGACCGGCACGCCGGCCGGGGAGTCGGGACAGAGGTCGGCGGCGTCGGCAACGCCATCCCCGTCGGCGTCGGTTCCGGCGGCCTGCCGGTCGGTGGACGCCGCCGCAGAGGCTCCGGACGTCGACGGGGGTTGTGCCTTGACGGCTTCCAACTGTTTGCGCAGATCGTTGAGCGCCTGCTGCAAACCGTCTCGCTCCGTTTGCAGGATCTGCGCTTTCTGGGCGGCGCTTTTGGCCTCGGCGCTCTTGGCCTGCGCCGTCGCCGTCGCTTCGGCCATCTCTTTCTTCGCCAGGGCAGAAGCGGTTTCCAGTTGAATGACCTGATTGCGCAGGGTGGCGATCTGCTGGTTGAGGGTGGGAACGAGGTCCTGTTGCGCCTGCAGCAGGTTCTTGTCGGTCAGTTCCTTGATCCGGGTCCGGGAAGCGATCAGTTCCCCTTCCAGCGTTTTCAACTTGCCGTTGCTCATGGCCAGCGATTCGTTGCACCGTTGCATCGCGGCCTCGGCGTCGGCCGTCTTTTTCTCCGCTGTCTGCCGGGCTGCTTCGGCCGCAGTTGCCTTGGCTTCGAGGGCGGCGACCTGCTCCTTGATGCCGGTCAGTTCCCTGACCTTGACCTCGGCCAGCGCCAGAGCGTTGCTTTTTTCGTCGATGGTCTGTTTCAGGCCGTCGACATCCTGCACCTGGGCCTGGACGGCCGCCAACTGGCCGGCTAGATCCGATTTCTCCAACTCCAACTGCTTGACGGCGGCGGCGGTGGCCTCGGCCTGCGTGGCCGCCTCGCCGATTTGCGCCTGCAACGCGGCCAGTTCCTCTGCCTGCTTGGCGGCGTTCTCCAGGGCCGTGTTCTTCTCCGCCAGGGTCTTGTTCATTTCCTCGATGCGTGTCTGGAGCGCGGCCATCTCCGAGAGTTTGCCCTCGGCCCTGGCCAGGGCTGCGGCCTGGTCCTCGAACGAATTCTTCATGGCGATCAGGCTGTTGTTGTCGGCCTGCAGGGCCTCCAATTGGCTGGCAAGTCCGAGTTTTTCGTTGCGAAGCGAGGTCGCGGCGGCGGTCAATTCGCCAATCCGGGCCTGAACGCCGCCCAGCGCGGTCTCCTTCTCCGCAAGTTGGGCCTCAAGGGTCTCCCTGCCGGCCAGGGCCGCGGCCAGTTTCTGCTCGGCCTCCGTCAGGGCGGCCTGGAGCGTGGCGCGGGCCGTTTCGCGTTCCGCGCCCTCCTTGCGGGCGGCTTCGGCTTCGGCTGCGCCCCGTTCCACTTCCTTGGCGGCCTGGATGTTGTTCTTGTTGAGGGCGACCACCTGTTTGCTCAACTGCTCGATCTTGGCGGTGGCCTCCTGGTTCATCCGGTCATATTCCTGGGTGCGTTCATCGAGCAGGCGCTGCACCGTGGCCACGGCCTGCGGTTGCGCCGCGACCTCCTGCCTGAGCGACTGGATGGTCAGCATGGCCTTGTCCAGGGCCTCGCTTTTTTCGGCGAGTGCCTGTGCCACCGCCGCCTTTTGCCCGACCAGGGCGTTGGCCTGCTGTTCTTTTTCGGCACTCAGGCGGATGAGCGCCTCCGCCTTCTGTCCGGTTTGTTCCAGATCTTTTTTGGTGGCGGCCAGTTGGTCCGCGGTTTCGGCGAGTTGGCTCTTGATCCGGTCTACGGTGCCGGTCTGCTCTTGAAGCTGCTGCCGCGCGGCGGCGAGGAGCGCCTCCTGTTCCTTGACGGATTTTTCGGTTTGCGCGCCGGCGGCCTGCATTTGGGCGAGGCGTTGCTGCATCTGCGCCAACTCGGCCCTGGCCTGCTTGACCTCGGTCTCTTTTTGCTCCCGATCGGCGGTCAGCGCTGCAATCCGGTCGGCCTGCTCCTTGAGTTTCCTGTCGGTGGTTTCGGTCGCCAGGGCCTGCTGCCGGCTGGATTCCTGACGCAGTTGCTCGACCTGTGCCTTGGCGGTGTTCAATTCAGTGGCCAGCCGGTTTTTCTCGGCGGTGAGCGCCTCGATCTGCCCGCTTTGTTCCTGGAGCAGCCTGTCCGAGGATTCGGCGGTTCCGGCCGTCTCGGCCTGCACGGAGCGTTCCCTGGCGATGATGGTTTCCTGGGCGTCGAGCAGTTGCTTGATCTGTTGCTCCTTCCGTGCCAGTTCGTCGCGCAGTTGCCGGAGTTCCCCTTCGGCTTGGGGTTCGGCCGGTGTCTGCACCTGGGCCTGGACGGCCGGCTGCGGCGCGGACGGTTCCGCTTGCGGCCGCTCCTGGGGGACCGCCGGTTGCGCCGGAGCGGGTGCGGCCGCCTCCTCCTGCGCTACGGGCGCGGGTGCCGGCTTGTCGGCCGCAGGCTTCCTGTCGGCACGGGCCTGGGGCGACGAAACCTGAGCCCTCTCCTTGGGAATCTCGGTTTCCCTGATGATCTTGCTGTTGAAATTGGCGAGCACGACATAGGCCGCGAGACCGGCGATGGACAGGAGAATCAGACGGATTTTCATGGTGTGTGTGGTCGTAGGGTTGAGGTCACATGGAAAAGGGGCTAGACGTCATTCTGCACGGGTTTGAGCCACAACGTGGCTAACGGCGGCAGGGTCAGCGACAGGCATTGGTCGAAGGTATGGCAGGATTCGGGCAGGGTGGCGAGCGCCGGTCCGTTGCCGAGACCACTGCCGCCGTAGATCTCCAGGTCGGAGTTGATCAGCTCCCGGTACGCCCCGGCCCTGGGCACGCCGATGCGGTACCGTTCGCGCACCACTGGGGTGAAATTGCAGACCACGACGATGAAGTCTTCGGCATTTTTGCCATAACGGAGAAAGGAGAAGACCGAGTTGTCGGAATCGTTGGCGTCGATCCAGCGGAAGCCGTTCCAGTCGAAATCGACCTGGTGCAGGGCCGGTTCGAACCGGTAGACCAGGTTGAGATCGCGGACCAGCCGCTGGACACCCCGGTGGCGCGGGGCCTCCAGGGCCAGCCATTCCAGGCCGCTGTCGTGGTTCCACTCCTGCCACTGGCCGAATTCGCCGCCCATGAACAGCAGCTTCTTGCCGGAATAGCCCCACATGAAACCGAAATAGGCGCGCAGATTGGCGAATTTCTGCCATTCGTCGCCGCTCATCTTGTTGAGCAGTGCGCCCTTGCCGTGGACCACCTCGTCATGGCTGAGCGGCAGGACGAAATTTTCGTGGAAGGCGTAGAGCATGCCGAAGGTCATCTGGTTGTGATGGAACCGCCGGAACAGGGCATCCTTGGCCATGTAGCTCAGGGTGTCGTGCATCCAGCCCATGTTCCATTTGAGGCTGAAGCCGAGCCCGCCGACATAGGTGGGCCGGCTGACCATGGGCCAGGAGGTCGATTCCTCGGCAACGGTCAGCACGCCGGGAAAGATGCCGTGCAGGACCTCGTTGACCTTGCGCAGGAAGCTGATGGCGGCCAGGTTCTCCCTGCCGCCGTATTCGTTGGCGATCCACTGCCCCTCCTCCCGTGAATAATCGAGGTAGAGCATGGAGGCCACCGCGTCGACCCGGAGGCCGTCGATATGGTATTTGTCGATCCAGAACAGGGCGTTGGAAATGAGAAAGGCGCGGACCTCGTTCCGGCTGTAGTTGAAGATCAGGGTGCCCCAGTCCTGATGCTCGCCCTGCATGGGATTGGCATGGGCGTACAACTGGGTGCCGTCGAAGTTGTTCAGGCCGGCGCCGTCCTTGGGAAAATGGGCCGGTACCCAGTCCAGCAGCACGCCGATGCCGGCCGCATGGCACTCGTCGACAAAGAACATGAAATCTTCGGGGGCGCCGAAGCGGGAGGTGGGGGCGTAGAAACCGAGCACCTGATAGCCCCAGGAGCCGTCGAAGGGATGCTCGGCGATGGGCAGCAGCTCGATGTGGGTGTAGCCCATCTCCTTGACGTACGGAATCAGTTCGGCGGCCAACTCGCGGTAGGTGAGATAGCGCTGGCCCCAGTGCGCATCCGCTTGCCGCCGCCAGGAGCCGAGGTGGACCTCGTAGATCGAGATCGGGCCGTCCAGGGGCTGGTGCCGGGCGCGGCCGTCGACCCATTCCCTATCCCGCCAGGGGTAGCGGTCGAGGTCCGCGACCACCGAGCCGGTGCGCGGCCGTTCCTCCATGGCGAAACCGAAGGGATCGGCCTTGTCGACCTGGTCGCCCGCCTGAGTGATGATCCGGTATTTGTAGACCGAGTATTCGCGCAGATCCGGGATGAACAGGGTCCAGATGCCGGTATCGGACGAATGCATGGGATGCCGGTCCGGGTCCCAGCCGTTGAAATCGCCGATCACCGCGACCTGGCGGGCGTTGGGCGCCCACACCGCAAAAACGACCCCTTCGGCATCGGCAAAGCGCACCAGATGGGCGCCCAGTTTTTCGTAGGCCCGTTCGTGCGTGCCTTCGCTGATCAGGTAGCGGTCGAAATGGCTGAGCCATTCCGCCGGCACGGCCTTTCCGGCCGGGATGTCGTGCTCCATTTTTCGCGTGTGCCTCGCCTTGGTTCCAAGGTTGCAAAACGCGTCCAACTTACCGCATCAACCGATGAATGTCATGGGGAAATGTCGCTTTTCTCGCCACAATGGTGCGGCAGGGTGCCACCTTTTGGCGTGGTGTCCCGGTCTGTTTTCGACCGCTCCATCAGTCCAGGCAATGGCGAAGAATGGCGGCGACCCGCTCCGGGGTGCAGTCGGCCAGCCGCCAGGTCCGGGCCAGCCCCCGGGTATTGGCGGCGATGGCGGGGATTGCCGCGGCCGGGATGCCGAGATCGTCCAGGGTCAATGGCGCCTTGACGTCCGCGAGCCACTTCGCGAACCGGGCGATGGTCTGATCCGCCGCGGCCAGCGGTTCCGATTCGGCGAGCCGGAAGATCCGCCCGCCGAGGCCGGCGATCCGGTGGGCCAGGGTCGTGCGGTAGGCGCGCAGCCAGCCGGGCAGGATCACGGCCATGCCGGCGCCGTGGGGAACATCGTAGAGGGCGCTTAAGGAATGTTCGATCAGGTGCATGGGAAAGCCGACCCGGCCGAGACCGGCGGCGGTCAGGCCGTTCAAGGCCAGGGTGGCGGTCCACATCAGGTTGGCGCGGCCGTGGTAGTCGCAGGGATCGCGCAGGCAGCGTTCGCAGGCGACCATGGCGTTTTCGATCAGGCCCTCCATCAGCCGGTCCTGCACCGGGGTGTCGGTGTCGCTGGCGGTGAGGTAGAATTCCAGCACATGGCTGATGGCGTCGACCGCGCCGAACACGGTCTGGTCCGGCGGCACGGTGCAGGTGGCCTGGGGATCGAGGATCGAGGTCCTGGGGTGGAGTAGGCGATGGCCGAACCCGAACTTCTCCCTGGTGTCGTCGTTGGTGAGCACCATGCCCGAGTTCATTTCCGAGCCGGAGGCGGCCAGGGTGAGCACTGTGGTCACAGGCAGGGCGGTTTTGATGCTTTTTTTGCCGGTGAAGAATTTCCACACGTCGTGCTCGACCGGTGTACCGGCGGCAATGGCCTTGGCGGTGTCGATGACCGAGCCGCCGCCCGCGGCCACGATCACCTCGGCTTGCCGGGCCCTGGCCAGGCGGATGCCCTGGCGGGCATGGGAAAGCAGGGGATTGGCGCGCACGCCGCCGTGCTCGACCACCTCAAGTCCCGCCGCATGCAGCGAGGCGAGAATCCGGTCGTAAAGGCCGCTCTCCTTAAGGCTGGACCGGCCGTAGACCAGCAGCGCCCGCCGGCCCCAGGCCCTGGTTTCCGGGCCGATGGCCTCGATGGTGCCCTGGCCGAACAGGATCTTGGCCGGATTGTGGAAGACGAAGTTGTGCATGGCGCTGGTCGGCGGGGCAGAGAAAAGCGGTTACCTGGCGAGGGAGGAGCGGAAAGGGATGCCGCTCACCAGAACTGCCAGAAGCCGGTCAGATAGACAAACAGGGCCAGGGCGATGTTGGTGACCGCGTGCGCCGTGATGCAGGCGATCAGATCCTGCCGGCGGACCCACAGCCAGGCCATGAGGAGGCCGTAGGCCACTGCGGCCGGCCATTCGGCCACGGCATGGCCCGAGGCAAAGGCCAGGGTCGAGATGATGACCGCCGGCCACGACCATGCGCCGGGGGCGATCTCGTTGATCGAGCGCTGATCCAGGGCGGTGAGCAACGGCTCCGCCTGACTGTCCCGCCGTCCCTGGTCCCATTGCAGGACCAGGCGGAAGATAAATCCCCGCATCATCAACTCCTCGAACAGGGGCACCACCAGCCCGGCGCTGAGCAGGCGCAGGATAAATCCCGGCACGGTCCAGGGGGTGGCGTCGTCGGCATGGACAAAGGGGGCCAGCAGTCCGAGCCACAGCACCAGCCCGGCCAGTCCGGCGAGGGTGCCGGTAACGATGGACCCGACCAGGGGCCTGGGACCGGTGAGGGAACAGTACCAGCGCCAGGCCCAGACCATCAACAGGGGGACGACAACGAGCCGGCACAGATAGCTGAGGTGCGGCGGCAGTACAGAGGGCGGCACCGAGGCGATCCCCACGTAGGCCAGGTAGGGCGCGGCGTAGGGGAGAATGAGCTGACGGTTGGTGATCACGATTTTCCGGGTGCTGGATGGGGCGATCAGTTGGCCGGCGGTTCCGTGTCCTTGGCCACCTGCTCCGCCTTCTCCCGTTTGCGGGTGCGGATGAAATCGATGATTGCCCACACCAGGAGCACGCCGCCGGCGATCCGGTTGAACAACTGGTGCTTCAGCATCTCCGGATCGGTGGTGAACCAGCCGTCGTAGACGCACCAGAGGCCGAATCCGGCCAGGAGGGCGGGAAAGATGTAGGGGCTGATCTGGGGCGGGGCGGGTGTTTTTCGTTCCGTCATGATGGCAGAGGAGGGGTGAAGGGAGGAGTGGGGACGACCCGGCCGAGTGCGTGGCACAAACGGACGAAGTCTTCCAGTTGCAAGGTTTCGGCCCGGACCGAAGGGGTTAGGCCGCAGGCTTCGATGCAGCGGACCAAGCTCGCCTTGTCCGGCGCCAGCACGGCCGCGGCCAGGCCGTTTTGCAGGGTTTTGCGCCGCTGGCCGAAGGCGGCGTGAACGATTCGGGCCAGCAGGGCGCGGTCGAATGCGCCCAGGGCCTGGACCCGCGCCGGTTGCGGCTGGAAGGCGATGCGGATCACCAGGGAGTCGACCTTGGGCCGGGGGTGGAATTCCGCCGGGTCGACCGCCAGCAGCGGCCGCACCTCGGCGCAGGCGGCGAGCAGCACCGTGGGCGCGCCGTACTCCTTGGTGCCGGGCCGGGCCATCAGCCGCAGAGCCATCTCTTTTTGCAGCATGACCACGGCGAAATCCATCAGCTCGGCGTGATCGATCAGGCGGAAAAGAAAGGGGCTGGAGATGGAGTAGGGCAGGTTGGCGACGATTTTCAATCGCTGGCCCGGCGCGGCCAGGGCGGTCAAATCGACCTTGAGCACATCGGCGTGGACCAGTTCGACGTTGGCGGGCAGGTCCTGCTGCTCTTGGTGCAGACGGATGATGCCGGCATCGGCCTCCAGACCGACCACATGGGCGCAGGCCGCGGCCAGCGGCCGGGTGAGGGCGCCCAGGCCGACCCCGACCTCGATCACCCGGTCGTCCGGATGCAGCCCGGCCAGATCGACGATCCGCTTCGGCGTGCGTTCGTGCACCAGGAAATTCTGGCCCAGTTTTTTGTGCGGGGCTAGCCCCTGCCGCTTAAGGAGATGTTTTGCATGCACAGGGGCCATGGCGCCTCAGTTGAGCGGCGAGCGCGAGTAGGCGTCGGTGTCGGCCGCAGCCAACTGCCCGGCGAGGAAGCGGTAGTAGCCGGCCAGGCCGATCATGGCGGCGTTGTCGGTGCACAGGGCCGGCGCCGGCAGGAACAGCTCAAACCCCCTAGCCGCGCACCGTTCGGCCAAAACCGCCCGCAGGCGCGGGTTGGCCGCCACCCCGCCGCCGAGCACCACCCGCCGGTGGCCGGTCCGCTCGGCCGCGGCCAGGGTCTTGTCCGCCAGGACATCGACCACCGCTTCTTGAAACGAGGCGCAGATATCGGCCACCGCCAGGGGCGCGCCGCTCCGGCGCTGGCCGTCGACATGGGCCGCCACCGAGGTCTTGAGGCCGCTGAAGCTGAAATCGAGGCTGTCCTCACCCAGCCGGGCGCGGGGAAAGGCGATGGCGGCCGGATCGCCGTCGGCGGCCAGGTGGCTGATCGCCGGTCCGCCGGGGTAACCCAAACCCAGCAGCTTGGCTACCTTGTCGAAGGCCTCGCCGGCGGCATCGTCGCGGGTGCGGCCCAGGCGGGTGAAGGTGAGCGGATCGTCGACCGCGAACAGCGAGGTGTTGCCGCCGGAGACGATCAGGGCGGTGTAGGGAAAGGCGGGCTGCGGGTTTTCGAGCAGGCAGGAGAGCAGGTGGCCGGCCATGTGGTCGACCCCGACGCAGGGCAGGCCGCGCACCAGCGCCAGAGCCTTGGCAAAGGTGAAGCCGACCAGGAGCGAGCCGACCAACCCCGGTCCCCGGGTGGCGGCGATCAGGTCGATGTCGTCCAGGCCGACTCCGGCCTGCGCCAGGGCCTCGTCGACCACGGGCCGGATCATCTCGATGTGGCGGCGCGAGGCCAGTTCGGGCACGATGCCGCCGAAGCGGGCGTGGATCTCGTTCTGGCTGCTGACCACCGAGGAACGGACCCGGTTTTCCGGTTCGAGCACAGCCGCCGCCGTGTCGTCGCAGGAGCTTTCAATGGCGAGGATAAGCATGGCGGCCGGTTGCAATCGCTCCGTATCGGTGTTATCAGTACAATGCAGTCACAGGTTGTCCACACGCCCTGGGACGAGGCACTCTTTTCTCCCGGGCACCATACACAATGACACAAAAAAATACCACAATTGCCCCTCGAACAAACGGACTTGTCGATCTCTTCGCCCGCTCCATCTCGTATCTGCGCCTGAGCCTCACCGACCGCTGCAATCTCCGCTGCCTGTACTGCGTCACCGAAGAGGAATCCGACGGTGTCCTGACCAAGCTCACGCATAACGAGTTGCTGTCATACGAGGAGTTGCTGCGGGTGGTGCGGGTGGCGGTGGCCATGGGCATCACCAAGGTCCGGCTCACCGGCGGCGAGCCCCTGGTGCGCCGCAACGTGATGCGGTTCATCCGCGAACTGACCGGGATCGAGGGACTGGACGACGTCCGCATCACCACCAACGGCGTGCTGCTCGAACGCTACGGCCGGGAACTGTATGAGGCCGGCGTGACCAAGGTGAACATCAGCCTCGATTCGCTTAAGCCCGAACGGGTGGCGGCCATCACCGGGGTCAACTGTTTCGACGCGGTCTGGCGCGGGATAGAAACGGTGCTGACGCTCGGCTTTGCCCCGGTGAAGCTCAACATGGTGGCCATGCGCCACATCAACGACGACGAGATCGTCGATTTCGCCCGGTTGTCACGGCGGCTGCCGGTGCAGGTGCGGTTCATCGAGTTCATGCCCATCGGCGAATCGAGCCGCTGGAACGCCGACACCTACATCAGTACCGACGAGATCATGGCCCGCATTGCCGCCCTCGGCGAGCTGATTCCCCTGGAAAAGGGGAGGAACGACGGCCCGGCCAGGGTGTTCCGCCTCGGGGCGGATTCGGTGGGGACGCTTGGTTTCATCAGTCCGCTCAGCCACCATTTCTGCAACCGCTGCAACCGGCTGCGCCTGACCTCGGCCGGCGCGCTCCGCTCCTGCCTGCTCCACGACGACGAGGTCGATCTCCGGACGGTGCTGCGCAACGGCTCGGGCGACGAGGCCGTTCGCGAGGCCCTGCTGGCCGCCATCCGCAACAAGCCCGAGGGGCATCACCTCGAGGAACGGCTGCGCCGCTCCGGCGGCGACTGCCATGGACGGATGTCGCGCATCGGCGGCTGAGACTGTTTATATCCCCGCTTCCTGTTATTCCGTCTTTCCCTGCCGGAGCCGCTCCAGTTCGTCCCAGCGCTCGTAGAGCTGCTCGGTGCGCGTCTGCACTTCCTGCTGTTCCTGCCAGTAGCGCTGCAATCGGCCCGGATCGGCCGCCACTTCCGGATCGGCCATCAGGGCTTCGAGTTCAGCCAGCCGGGCCTCGGCGGCCAGGATTTTCTCCTCCATCCGGTCGTATTCGCGCTGATCCATGTAGGAGAGCTTGCCCGGCCTGGGTTTCGCCGCCGGTTTTTCCCTGACCGGGGCCGGTGAGCTCGCCTCTTCTTCGCGGTCCCGTTTCTGGAGCATGGCCAGCCACTGGTCGTAGTCGGCGAAATACTCGGCCCGGCCGGCGCCGTCGAAGCCGAGCACCAGGTTGCAGACCCGGTCGAGGAGGAAGCGGTCGTGGGTGACCAGCACCAGGGCGCCGGGAAACTCGCACAAGCTCTCCTCCAGGACATCGAGCGAGGGGATGTCGAGGTCGTTGGTCGGTTCGTCCAGCAGGAGGACGTCCGCCGGCCGGAGCATCAGCCGGGCGATGAGAATGCGGGCCTGTTCGCCGCCGGAGAGCCGGTAGACCGGGGTTTCCAGTTGGTCGGTCCGGAAGAGGAAGCGCTTGGCCCAGGTGACCACGTGCAGAGACTGGCCCTGGTAGAGGACGCTGTCGCCCTCCGGGGCCAGGGCGCGGCGCAGGGTGGCGTCGGGATCGAGCGCCTGGCGGCGCTGGTCGAAGCTGACGATGCGCAGGCCGTCGGCAAGGACGATGGTGCCGGCATCCGGCTTGAGGCCGCTGTGGCCTTCGGCGGAGGCGAGGATGCGCATCAGGGTCGACTTGCCGCTGCCGTTGCGGCCGAGCAGGCCGAGGCGCAGGCCCGGCGTCAGGCTGAGGTCGAGGCCCGAGAACAGCGTCCGGCCGCTGAAGCCTTTTTCCAGGCCGGTGGCGGTGAGCAGTTTTTTGGTTTTGCGGCCGGTGGCGTCGAAGGCGATGCCCACCTGGCCCAACGAGCGGTTCCGGCTGCGGATCTCGCCCAGTTCGTCCTGGAGACGGCCCGCCTCCTCGATCCGGTAACGGGCCTTGGTGGTGCGGGCCTTGGGGCCGCGACGCAGCCATTCGGTCTCGCGGCGCACCTTGTTGGCCAGCCGTTCTTCCAGGTCCTGCCGCTGAAGCAGATAGTCGGCCTTCTTTTCGAGGAAATCGGCGTAGCCGCCGCGCACCTGGAATGAACCTTCGGGGTAGACCGGGGCCAGTTCGATCACCCGGTTGACCGTGTTTTCGAGGAAGCGCCGGTCATGGCTGACCATGAGCACCGCAGCCGGGCTTTCGGGCAAGGTGGCGCCGAGCAGGCGTTCGAGCCAGAGAATGCCCTCGATGTCCAGGTGGTTGGTGGGTTCGTCCATAACCAGGACATCGGGCCGGCCGACCAGGGCCCGGCAGACGGCCAGCCGCTTGCGCCAGCCGCCGGAAAGCAGGCGGACCGGTTGCTGTGGGTCGGGGAAACGGGCGCGGCTGAGCAGGGCGTGCACCCGGTTGTACTGCTCGGCCTCGTCGAGTCCCAGCCCCTGGCAGGCGGCATAGAGGTTGTCGGCGCAGTTGGCCTCCTCGGCGAACACGTCTTCCTGGGGCAGGTAGCCGATGCGGAGCAGCTTCTGGACAAAGACGGTGCCGCTGTCGGGTTGTTCCAGGCCGCAGAGGATCTTGAGCAGGGTCGATTTGCCCGAACCGTTGGGGCCGATCAGGCCAACGGTGTCGCCGGCGTTGATGACCAGGGTGACCCCGGAAAACAGTTCCTGGGCGCCGAAGGCCTTGGCCAGTCCCTGGCAGCTGAGAAGGGCGCACATGACGGTGGCGGGAGAATCGGCAGCCTTGATCGCGCTTTTAGTCGAGGCTGCCGTTCAAGTTAATATCGTCGGCCCGCGGATAGGAGCCGAGCAGCTCGAAATAGGCGCAGATCTGGCGAAGGATGTTGCAGGCCTCGTGGATGACCGGGTCCTCGATGTGGCCGATCATGTCGAGGAAGAAGAGGTAGCTCCACTGCTTGTCCTTGGTCGGCCGGGATTCGATCTTGGCGAGGTCGATATTCTTGGCGGACAGGATGGTCAGGATCTCGTTGAGCGCGCCGGGACGGTTGATCAGGCCGATGAGGATCGAGGTCTTGTCGCGGCCGCTCTTTTTGGGCGATTTGCGGCCGATGACCAGAAAGCGGGTGGTGTTGCCCTGATAGTCCTCGATGCCCGGCACCACCACCTGGAGCCCGTAGGTGTTGATGGCCAGCGAACTGGCGATGGCGGCGACATTGGGGTTGTTGGCGGCCATCTGGGCGGCGGTGCCGGTGGAAAAGACATCCAGGGTGGGGATCTTGGGCAGATTTTTCCGCAGCCAGTTGCGGCATTGGGCCAGCGGCTGGGAGTGGGAGGCCACGGTCTGGATGTCCTCGATGTTGCCCGAACGGTTGACCAGGTTGTGGGTGATGGCCAACTGGATCTCGCCGCAGATCTTGACCTTGTACTTGAGGAAGGCGTCGAGCGAATAGGTGACCGCGCCTTCGATGGAATTCTCCACCGGGATGATGCCGTACTGGACCCGCTCCTTCTCTACCTCCTCGAACACCTCGGCAATGGATTCCATGGGCAGGTACTCGGCGGTCTGGCCGAAATACTTGACTCCAGCCAGATGGGAAAAGGTGGCTTCCGGGCCGAGATAGGCCACCGAGGCCTTGCGCTGCGACAGGCGACAGGTGGTGATGATTTCGTGGAAGATCGAGCGGAGCGCCTTGTAGGGAAAGACATCGTTGTTGCTTTCCCGCAGCCGCTCGTAGATCTCCAGTTCGCGCTGTGGGTCCCATTTGGCCCGGCTGGTTTCGCTTTTGAGCAGGCCGATGGTCTTGGCGCATTCGAGGCGCTCCTTGAGGAGTTCCAGAATGGTGTCGTCGATCTGGTCGATGCGCTGGCGCACCTGGGGAATGCTCGGTTTCGGTTCTTGATCCATGATTCGGCGTGGTCGAAAAAAGCTCGGCTGGACTGGGGTCGGGCGGAAAACGCTCCCACCCCCTGCCTGATTAAGGCCGCCACTATAGCATTGTTCGTGGGTTATGGGAACCTTTAAGGATGGTCCGGTTTGTTTCGACTGCGGCGCCCGCAAGGGGCGACGGAAGGTTTCTTCATTGTTTTTAAGAATTATTCGCTTGCGTTGACGGCGAGGATCGGGTACAGAGTCATATCCACATTTCCTGGCATGTTCCTTTTCTGCTATCCCACGTTTTCATCCCGAATCCTTCGATATCCGAAAAGTTCCTGCTAACTACCCCCCTTGCGGGAAGGAGAGGCATGAAACTTTTTGTCGGCAGTCTTCCTTACACTATCACCGAAGCGGAATTGTCCGACCTGTGCGGTGCCTTTGGCACGGTGGTCAGCGTGAAGCTGATCGTCGATCAGTTTACGGGGCGGCCCAAGGGATTCGCCTTCGTCGAAATGGCCAACAGGTCCGAAGGACACAAGGTGATGGACGGCCTGAACGGCAAGGAATACAACCATCGCAAGCTGGTCTGTAACGAAGCGAAACCGCCGGCCAAGAAAGGCCAGAGGCGCCGGTAGATTATTTTCGCAGACAATTTTCCCCACAGCCGACCCACGTGCGCATCGGACAACGGTTCGATGCGGCACTCCCAACCCAACCCATCCGGTTCCGACTGTCCATCAACGCCACAATCCAGGAGCTGCGGCTTTCGATCGCAGCTTTTCATCAACATTTTCAGTAATCGGCCCCTGCTGCCGGCCGCCGACCCTGTCCCATGGGGGAAGGGGGCTTCTGCGGCCGGCTGTTGCAATTGCCGCCGATTACCGGAGCGCTCATGAGTTTTAACCGTTTTTCTTTGCATCCACACATTCTTCAGGCAATGCATCAATGCGGCTACACCGCACCAACCCCAATCCAGGAGCAAGCCATTCCCCCGATTCTCGGGCGGCGCGATCTCCTCGGTTTGGCGCAGACCGGCACCGGCAAGACAGCGGCCTTCGCCGTGCCGATGATCCACCATCTCCTGCAGACTCCCGCCAAGGGGGTGAGGGCGCTGATCCTTGCCCCGACCAGGGAACTGGCCGAGCAGATCAACGACTTTATCCGCACGATCATTGACAAAACCGGGCTGCGCTGCATCGCCGTGTACGGCGGGGTCAGCAAACAGAAGCAGATCGGCGGCCTCCGCAACGGAGCCGATATCGTGGTGGCCTGTCCGGGCCGTCTTCTCGACCTGCTCAACGACAAGGTGCTCGACCTCGGCCAGGTGGAAATCCTGGTTCTCGATGAGGCCGACCACATGTTCGACAAGGGGTTCCTGCCCGATATCCGCCGGATTCTGCGCCAATTGCCCAAACAGCGCCAATCCCTGGTTTTTTCCGCGACGATGCCGGCCGAGATCCGGCATCTCGCCGAGGATATGCTCCATGACCCGGTCACCGTACAGATCAATCCCACCCGTTCGGTGGACGGTATCACCCATCATCTCTATGCGGTCGAACAGGGACAGAAGACGTCGCTGCTCATGTCCCTGCTGCAGGAAGAGACGATGACCAGCACCCTGGTCTTCACCCGCACCAAGCACAGGGCCAAGAATCTGGCGCTGCAGTTGACCCGGTCGGGAGTCAAGGCCACCTCGCTGCAGGGCAACCTGTCGCAGAACAAACGGCGGCAGGCCCTCGACGGCTTCAAAAGCGGAACGTTCAATGTCCTGGTGGCCACCGACATCGCCGCGCGCGGCATCGATGTCTCCGGGATCTCCCACGTCATCAACTACGATGTGCCGGATACCGCCGAGGCATATATCCATCGGACCGGCCGGACCGGCCGTGCCTCGCGCACCGGCGATGCCCTGACTTTTGCCACCGGCGAGGATGGGCGGATGATCCGGGCCATCGAGGGGGTGCTCGACAACAGAATGTGCCGGCACGGTCTTCCCGCTCTGCCTGCGGCCGCAACCCGGCCGCGGCTGCAGGAAACCGGTGAGGAGAAAAAACGGCCTGCAGCGGCTCGATCCCCCCGTCAGGGGAGAAAGGGCGGTGCCGAAAACGGACGTCCACAGCGCAAGTCCGGCACCGGCCTGAACGTTTTCGGGTTGAGCAGGCGTTCGGAATGATTGCAGGAACCATCGAAATGCCGTCCCGCCATAACGGGACGGGAGAACACCAGGCCCCAAGGGGGGGCCGACCGCAAACCGTGCGCAGCGCGCACCACAGAAGAGGAGAAGGAACAATGGCTGAAGGAACTGTAAAATGGTTTAACGATTCTAAGGGGTTCGGCTTTATCGAGCAGGATGGCGGCAAGGATGTGTTTGTCCACCATTCCGCCATTCAGGCCGACGGATTCAAGTCGCTCCAGGAGGGGGAACGCGTGAGCTTCAATGTGGTCGACGGCGCCAAGGGGCCCGCCGCCGCCAACGTCGTGAAAAAACGATAAGCGTGCCCTGCCACCTGATGAGAACCCCCGTCCTCCGGGGCGGGGTGTGGAACAGCGGCACAATCTGTCAACCACCGCGTTGGGGAGCAGTGTGATGAAGCGCACGAACTACAAGCAGGAAAAAAGGCTCAAGGAGCTGGAAAAGCAGAAAAAGAAGGAAGCCAAGAAAGAAAAGAAGATGCAGCGCGACAAGGTGCCGCAGACGGGCGAGGAGAACGTGGATTATCAGGAGGAACCGGTCTGACCGGTTCTTCTTGCGTCCCGCTTGTTCTTGTCCTTCGTTTTTTCCCGTTGTTCAGGGAGAGAGTTGCGCCACCGCGGTGGCGAGATCGGCGCGGATTTCTTCCGCGGTTTCGTAAAAAACTTCGGCGCCCGCCGAAAAATGGAGCAGGATATTGTTGAGCGCCTCGGGAATGTAGGGGAAGAGCTTCTTCAGGTTGACCACCCTGTTGGGCACCAGGAGGGAGAAATCGCCGGGCGCGAGCGCATCGGCCACCGACGCCCCCAAGGCGGGATCGGCCAGAATCTCGCGGAGATGATAGTCGCCCCGGCCGATCAGGTAGAGCAGGAGGTTGCCCAGCTCGAACAGATCGAGGGCAAACGGCTTTTCCGGCAGATAGAAATCGTAGTCGAAGTCGATCCAGTACAGTAGACCGGTGTCGCGGTGGGCGAAGACATGGTCCCGCCGGATATCGCCGTGGCGGAAGCCGTGGCGGTGCAGGAAGGCGATCCCCTCCAGGCAGCCGAGAAACCGGGTGAGAATATCCGGTAGTTCATTGAAAAAATACTCCCGGTGCGTGCTGCCGGTATGGATGACCTTGTCCAGCCGGTTGCCGGCCACCGGTACCAGGACCCGCACCAGATTGCCGGCCGCGTCCACCAGGGTTTCGCCCTGCATGAAGTTGGGGCGGCCCTGCACCAACTCCAGGATCCTGGCCTCCTTCTCGGGGCTGCGGTAGCAGGTGACCGCGAACCGCCCCAGCCGCATGTCGAACGTTTCCCTGAATTCCAGCTTGAGGATATAGTGGTCCATCGTGACCAGGTCCACCACCTTGGGGACCCATGGCTTGATCTGCTCGTCCACCCCGAACCGGCCCTCCTTGGTGTAGGAGGTGATCAGAAAATACCGGCCCTCCACGGCGATGACGTCGCCGTAGTCGATGGAGGTGAAGTCGGTGGTGTCGGTGTAGACCCGGGACGGCCGCCGCAGGCTGCGGGTGACCCTGTGCTCCCGAAGGGCATGGGCCGCCTCGTCCGGCAGGGCGGCGATACTCTGGTAGGGAATCATCAGCCGATCACCCAGACCGCGATGTCGCGGCCGTTGTGGATGAGGGCGTTGGAGATCGAGCCGAACAGGAATTCCTCGGCCTTGGAGATGCCCCGCTTGCCCACCACGATGGTGCCGTATCCCTTCTGGGTCTGGAGTTCGAGGATGGCGGCGCTGATCGATTGCTGACCGGCGATCCGGCAGCGGGTGGCGATGGCCTGCGGCGACACGCCGTGGGACTGGAGGATGGCGCCGGCTTTTTCGAACAAAGCCGTGGCCCGTTCTTCCTGCTCCCGTTTGTAGTCGTCCAGGGTGGCGCCGGATTGGTAGAAGCCGGGCGGCGGCTCGGGATAGATATGGAGCAGGCAGAGACGGATGTCGTGCAGGTGGCCGGCGATGCTGCCGACATAGTCGACTGCGTTGAGGGAGCGAGGAGAATCGTCGATGGCGATGATGATCCGTTTCCAGTCACTCATGGGGCACCTCTTCACGGATACGGGGAACGCGGTCCCGGCTGTGGGATGCTTTTTTTTACCATAAGGTGGTTGGCGGCACGAGGCAAGTTTTTCGCCGGTGTCACGGACCGCTGAGGTGCGTTGGGGCCGTTTTTCGGTTTCATGCCCCGATCCCGCCGGCGGCACGGACGAAAAAGAGGTGCCAGGCCTCGGGAACGTCGACGATCGCCGCGCCGATGGTCTTGCCTCTCCAGCCGGTCCGTTGCCAGCGCGGTTCGATATGGAGGACCGGCAGGCCGGGATCGTCGCTGGAAAACACGGTCAGGCGGCCGGCACTGTGGTAGAGTTGTTCGGGCAGATTGCGCAGGCAGATGCCGCAGGGGGAGATGTCGCCGATTTCGGCTGTGGCGCACAGGCAGCCATCGGTGACCCGGACGAGAGTGTTCTTGAGGGGGATGCGGCGATGGCGGCGTTTCTCCACCGGGACCGCAGCGGTGGACTGGGCGGTGTCGGCCGTCCGACCCGTCCGGGTGAGAAGCGAGCCGACGGAGCGCCGCCATTGCCGCCGCATCTCCCGCAGCAGCCGCCTGATCGGCGGTTCGGCGGAGAGGGAAAAGTCGTTGTCGGGGAAGGGTGCCATTGTGTTGTTCCGGGGACCGGAGAATGGTGCGGTCATGCCCTGAATGAAGGAATTGTTCCTATTATAAAAAGAGAAGCGGCCAAGGCAAAGTAAAGAAATCCGTCGCGGCCGAAATGAAGGCGAGGCGGAAACATATGGCCGGAGGGCGGACCGACCGGCAACCAATCACAGGGATGATGACCATGGCGGACACGATCGTACTGGCAACCGGCAACCGGCACAAGTTCGCGGAATTGAAAGAGGTACTCGGTGGCATTCCAATCGAGTTCCGAGGCCTGGTCGATTTCGCGCCCGCGCCCGAGGCGATCGAGGATGGCGCCACCTTTGCCGAGAATGCCTGCAAAAAGGCGGTGCATTACGCCCGCCTGTTCGGTCTGCCCTGTCTGGCCGACGATTCCGGCCTGGTGGTCGATGCGCTGGCCGGCCGGCCGGGGGTCCATTCGGCCAGATATGCCGGACCGAACGCCACGGACCGGGCCAACTGCGACCTCCTGCTCCGGGAAATGGCCGGGGTCGGCAAGCGGACCGCCCGTTTTGTCTGCGTGCTCACCCTGGCGACCCCGAACGGCGCCAGCCTGTCCTGGGAGGGCCGGTGCGAAGGCGAAATCATTGCCGAACGGCGGGGGGAGCACGGATTCGGCTACGATCCCCTGTTCCTCATCCCGGAGCTGGACAAAACCCTGGCCGAGATCCCGCTGGAGGCAAAGGGGGCGTTCAGCCACCGGGGCAGGGCCCTGGCGCAATTCATCGACGAATTCGACCAAATACAAAAATGGCTGCGGCAGCAGCCGGCGGGTCCGGCCTCCCGGCGCGAGGGAACGGTGCCTTAGAGCGCGGCCGGCTCACCGCTCTTTTCGCTTCATCTGCCGGCGGATGATCATTTCGCAGGCCGCGCAGTCGAACTCCACGGTGTAGCGGCCCGTCTTGTCGGCAAGGATCAGGGGCACGGCCGGCGTCTCTTTATTTCCGCCTTGGCGCGGACACAGCCCCAGTTCGGCCCGCAGGCAGTATTTGCTGGTCATGAGGGCGCCATCGGCCATCTCGGCGGCCCGCAGCGGCGGGCGGTCCAGCCGCAGTACCCCGTGGCGGCGATAAAAGGCGGCGGCATGGCTGTTGCTGATGTTGTCCAGGTAGTCCACCTCGGCGGCGGGCCAGGGTGCCGCGTTGGGCGCACGTTTCTTGGTCGGCGAGGTGTACGTCGCGAGGCGCGCGGCCAGATGGGCGGCGAATCCCTGCCGCCGCAGTTCGTTGCACACGGCCACCGGAACGAAGAGATCCGGCCGTACATCGACCGCCACCTCGGTCACCGAGAAGATGCTCTCGCCGCTTTTCACCAGCTGCCGGGCGGCCATGGACTCGATCATGCCGGAGGTGCGCGCCTGTTCCTTGCGCACCGGCAGCGCCACCGTGGACACGATGCCGTCCTCATCCTCGATGGTCAGGCGCAGGCCCGTCTCCGTTTCCGCAAGCCGCAGCCGTACCGCAATGGTCCGGCAGAGGGCGCTTCGCGCCAGAATCCTGTTGAATTCCGCGTCGTCGTTCCGAAAAATTTTCGTGCCCACCGCCAAATGCAGCCGGGCGGCGCCGTCCCTGGGATACACGGTTCGGCCGTCCACCCGATTCACCTTGATGCCCACCAGGGTGTCGTCCCCATCGAAAAAACAGAGGCCGTCGCCGTTGTGCACCGCTTCCTCTCCGGAGAGGGTGAACGAGGCCGCGCCCGTTTCGGTCACGCATCCCACCTTCTTGCCGATCGATTTGGGGGTGCGGATCGCCGCGACCCGCTTTCTCCGCCCGGTGAGGAACAAATCGGTGGCCCCGCGATGGAACGACCGTTCCGGGTCCGGGATAAAATCGAACCGGCACCGCCCGGCGGAGGAGCGGGCCAGATCGGGCCGCGCCTCGATGAGGGCGTCCAGGGCCAGCCGGTAGGCCGCGGTCACATTCTTGACGTAATTCTCGTCTTTCAGCCGGCCTTCGATCTTGAACGAGCGAATGCCGGCATCGACGAGCGCGCCCAGATGGGCGGACAGATCCAGGTCCTTCAGGCTGAGCAGGTGGCGGCCCTTGACCAGAGTCCGTCCTTTTTCGTCCAGGAGGTCGAATTGGTGGCGGCAGAATTGGGCGCACTGGCCCCGGTTGGCGCTCCTGCCCGCCACCACCTCGCTGAAATAGCACTGGCCGCTGTAGCAGACGCACAGGGCGCCGTGGACGAAAAACTCCAGCGGCACCGTGGTGGCGGCGCGAATGGCCCGGATTTGGGCCAGGCTCAGCTCACGGGCGAGCACCACCTGGGCGAATCCCGCCTGTTCGAGAAAGCGGACCTTCTCCGCGGTACGGTTGTTCATCTGGGTGGAAGCGTGCAGGGGAATCGGCGGCAGGTCCGCCTCCAGCAGGCCGACATCCTGGACGATCAGCCCGTCGGCGCCGAGTTCGTGCAACTGGCGGCACAGCGCCACCGCCCGGTCGAACTCGTCGTCTTCGAGAAGGGTGTTGAGGGCCACGTAGACCCTGGCCCGAAATTGGTGGGCATAGGCCACCAATTGCCCGATGTCGGCCAGACTGTTGGCCGCCGCCGACCGGGCGCCGAAGAGCGGGCCGCCGATGTAGACGGCGTCGGCGCCGTGGTTGATGGCAGCAATGCCGCAGGGGAGGGTTTTCGCCGGGGCCAGCAGTTCGATGGGCGATGGGGGCATGGGACAAAGGGCAATGGGTCAAGGTTGGGGCGGCCGGTCATGAGACTGATACGCCGTTTCCGGGAAAAATCAGGTTCATCCGGCAAACGCGTACCTGGGGTTGGAAGGAGTTGTGGAAAAGTGACATGACATGAGCGATGTTGTTTGGTGACGAAACCCGACAACACAAAGGAGCTCAGCCATGTCACA